>Ga0334722_10001500_pt1 | contig 28999 bp, 28 predicted proteins | sample C3_bottom_MG_FD_207210 | JGI IMG/M metagenome (GOLD analysis project Ga0334722, IMG submission 207210) | Sediment microbial communities from Yellowstone Lake, YNP, Wyoming, USA - C3_bottom | ecosystem: Environmental > Aquatic > Freshwater > Lake > Sediment | place: USA: Wyoming | collected... | reverse complement strand
ACCCAGATCCTTTAGTTGATTAATATAGAGATCATCAGAACTTTCCGTCAAAGCAATAGCGATTTCTTTTTCTGCATTGCTGCAGTCTTTGTTAGCTGCGAAGTATTTTGACTTCAAAAAATGATTATCACTATCATCTGGTTCCAAAATAATAGACTCACTTATGTGTGTGAGCGATTCATTCAGAAGATTATTTTGCAGAAGAAAATATGCCGTATTTTGATGAGCAACACTGTAAATTCGTAACACCTCAGTAAGGAATAAATTTTTGAATGCAGGATCTTTTTGCTTAACTCTTGAAACGATCTTACGGCTGTATGAATGATTCCAAAACTCCGAAAGGGCTTGTACAGTATCATCTTTCTTTATTTCAGAATTTTTTGCAAGTTTATAGAGCAAACCTTGGGGTACCCACGAATAGTCCTTGAGGAGTATCAAAGGATACTTCACATTGGAATATATTGAAAATCGGTCCTTATTGGAGTCTATAAAATATTCGATAGAATGCCGATGTTTTTGGTTGAAGCGGAGTGATGGGTATTGATGTATGAGCGTCGGTTGATAAAAGTCTGTTAACAGTTTAGTCGTATGGACAAGAATTTTTTGCTGATAGCTATTCGGCGAGGCATAATACGCATAGAGTGTATCAAAAAGGATTGTATCACCTGATAGCAAAATGATTGAATTTTTAGGAACGTTATTCATCACATCATTCCCCAGATTTTCCGCAGTTTTGTCATTTTTTAATGAGGCAATTACTTTAACATTCCTCACATACTGGCCAATGGGATATATAAAAAATAAACACACGATAAGTACGTAAGTCAATTTTGCGAACTGCACATGGCGAACATACCTTTTGAGAAGGGTTTTTATTCTATTTACTATTGACCATATGCCTAAATAAATAAAGATTGCTAAAAAGAAATAAAAGATATGAAGGAATCGTTCCAAAGTAGCAAAGAAAAAGCTCGATTGAAGCGGAAAATTAGCATAGAAAAAGAAAAATGGGCCAAAGAACATTACGTTAATGAATACAGCCTTTAACATAGTTTTCATTTGATTGTTTTTTAAGCGGAAATACTCAATAAAAGCCATAATAAGGGCAATAATTCCCAAATAAGTAAAGTCGTTTTTGACATACAGTAATACGTTTTTTACCTGGAGGAAACGGTGCTGGGGAAGGTTGGTGATGAAATTACCGGCGGTAAACGTTCCATACCCTTGTCTTAAAAGAACTGCGAGGGCGCTTTTCAGATTTGTGACATTGCCCCATATGATTGCAGCGTTATTCTTGGTGGCAATATACATCTGCAGGTTTGGTATGAGCCCGATAGCAAAAAAAATAAGCGCAATGGTAATCGTTGACAATTTAAACTTTATTTTGGAGCGCTGTTGCCAAAATAAATATAAAACAGATGGAAAGACTAAAAGAAATGTGTAATGGTGTGAGAGAGCCAAACCGGAAAAAAGAGCAAGGAAATAAAGATACACATTTTTTTTGGTGAGATAGTATTGGAGCAAATTGTAAAAGAAAGTTAAGGTGATGAGCGTATTTAATGGAAAGACTTCGGGAACAATTGCATAGAGCCAGACGATGTAATTGAGCCCGAGAACGAGAAGCGTTATAAACAGTATTATTTGACTGAAATAAGATGGTTTAAAAACAATGCGTATAATCTTATAAAAAACAATGAGGGATACAATTGTTGAAAAAGTGGAAATTAACGTAACTTTACCCGCAGGTGAAAGATGAAAAGGAAACGAATTAAATAGTATTCCAATGAGGGTATAAAGCGAATATCCTGGTGGATGTGCAAATCCTTTGGTAAGAATGGCAGAGAGTAGATCACCGGCATCACCGCCATATATGGTATTGGAGAGCGTTAAGAAATATACAATCCCAACAAAAAAATACGCAATTAAAACCATGCATCAATTATATATTTGTCTTTATAAAAAGCAAATGTAGCAGTCAGTCGAAGTCGCGGTGGACGGGCAATTTGGAAGTACGTTCCCAGTTTGATCATATCTTGTATTACTATCTATTCTGAATGATTTAGATTGTGGTTGGAAACAAACTGTCATTTTGTCAGAAAGCTCATAATACACATAGATATTTTTAAGATTTGAAGATCCTCCTGCCAAGTCATAAAAATTGGCTTTTAATTCACCAGCAGTTGCCGTTTCAGTAATGGAAGAAGATAGCGATCCAAGATCAGAAACCTGACCGGTAGAGAATCCTGGATCGGCGGTTACCCACGCAAACACATTTTTCGCTGCATAATAACGAATCTGCGAGTTAAAAAACTCCGCTGCCGTATTTCTCATTGAGGTATCTTTTCCCTTCTTCAATTGTTCAAATGGATCAACCGCTGCAAGTAATCCTACGGCAAGAGCTCCAAGGAGTGCAATAACGATAAGAAGTTCAATTAAGGTAAAACCTTTTACGAAGTTTTTTACTTTATGCATATAGTATTACTATACAGTAATTCTTTTTTAGTTGTCAAGAGGTAAATGATATGATATTATTTAATATATGGCACCACTACCAAAAAGAAAACACTCAACTCAAAGGAAAGGTAAGAGGCTCGCAGAAAGGGATATAACTTTTTCACAGTTGGTTACTTGCAAGAACTGCGGAAAGAAAAAGGTATCTCACCGTATCTGCAAACATTGCGGAAAATAACGTATGGATGTCCGACATCAAAAACGCACTACGATTATTCAAGAGCTATATGCTCATAGTTTTATACCTACGGGTACAGTAGAAAAATACGATAAGACAACTCAGGAAATTTTGAAAAACTCGGAAACACTTAATCATGAAATCGAAAAATTTGCCTCCAAGTTTCCCATAGGAAAGATCGCACGCATAGATGTTGCTATACTTCAATTAAGCATTTATGAACTTATGATTGAAAAAAAAGAGCCGCCTAAAGTAATCATTAATGAAGCCGTTGAATTAGCAAAAGAACTTGGTAGTGACCGTTCATTCGCATTCATTAATGCCATTCTTGGTAAAATATATGGAGCGCTATCAAAAAATTAAGGATTACCATTCAAAATGAAAAATAAGTATCAAATACTGGAAAAAGAAATCGGAATCAAAATCAAAAACCGCGATCTTTTTGAAAACGTATTTATCCACCGTTCGTATCTCAATGAGCATAAAGATTTATCGTTGGCTTCGAATGAAAAACTGGAATTTTTAGGAGATAGTGTTCTTTCCTTGATTACCTCTGTATATCTTTTCAAGAACTACCCTTCTCTTAAGGAAGGAGATTATACGGAGATAAAGTCAGCTATTGTAAAAACCGAAAGTTTAGCGAAAGCCGCATCGGACATAAAACTTGGGGCATACCTTTATGTATCAAAAGGAGAGGAATTTGGCGGTGGAAGAGAAAATAGAAATATTCTTGCGGACTGTTTTGAAGCGCTTATTGGATGTATATTTCTTGATCAAAGTTTTGAAAAGGCATATTTATTTGTATGTAACCATCTTTTTAAAAAGACATTAGATCTGATTGTACAGGACAAGTCGTATCTTTCTTCAAAAAGTTTGCTTCAGGAAAAAATTCAAGCAAAATATAAAATGACACCGACATATAAAGTTCTTGAAGAAAAAGGTCCGGAACATAAAAGGACTTTTACCGTTGCGGTTTTCTTTAATAATAAACAGCTGGGTTTAGGGATTGCTTCCTCAAAGAAAGAGGCTGAAGAAAAAGCTGCAAAAGCGGCCTTTGAAAATCCGCAGTTGGTATGATACAATGAAAAACTATGGCAGTAACATTACGGTTATTACGGTTAGGAAAAAAAAGCAATCCGAGCTATCGGGTTGTAGTGATCGATAAACGAAAAAAGAGAAATGGTACATATGTCGAGATAGTAGGATTTTATAATCCCGTTTCAAATCCTCCTGTTTTCACTTTGGATCAGAAAAGAGTTGACTACTGGTTGGAAAAAGGAGCCTTGATATCGGAAGGCTTGGAAAAACTGCTTAAGAACAAAAAAACAACAAAAACTAAAAAGGATTAATTTTGCGTGGATAGTTGAAATCTAATTGCCCTTCGCTTGATGCTTCTTTCAAGCCAAAATGTACTTTTTCTTTTAAAGCGGTAAGATCTTTCAATAGTGATTCGGATAACGCCGGGATTTGTTGTTTTTTGCCTAACTTTGCATCTTTGTTATAAAAAGTGATATCTATTTTGATCTGTCCTGAAATCTGCGGTGTAAGTTCTATCTTATCTGAAGTGATAAGACGCCCCCCGCCAAAATTGTACTCATTCAGAAATTTCAAGAATGAGTTCCTGTCACCCGAACCCGCGATGGTAAGTTTCAGTTTATTTTGAGTTGAGGACTTTAGGTTAATGGTATAGGATGTGATGATAAAATTTGTTTTTTGCGAAATTTTATCCAGTGCATAGATAACCGAAAAATAGTCTTCACTGCTTGGTATAAGTGAATTGAGCATATTGACGCTTGATTCTAAATCCTCTTTGTTCAGAAAAGCTTTATTGAAAAGCGTTACCCGTCTTTGAAGATCTGTTGTTTCTTTTGTCAGCACATTTATTTTTTCGTTATTTCCAACCATCTTCTGGCTGTTTGAAGACAGAAAAAAAAGAATAAGAATACATACAATTACATTCAAGACAACGTAGACAATGTTTTCCTTTAATAAGCCGATAAGGTACGGGCTAATTATTCGTTTCATGAAGTTCAATAAACCTTCCGGTAAATGCTAATTCGTAATTTTCTTTTGTTTTGCTGTCTCCCAAAGCGCTGAAATTTTTCAGGGACACATGCTCGAAATTTTTGAGGAATTCAACTGATTCGATAAATCTAAAAAAACTTAACAATTCATCAAAATGTGCAAAAGCTACCGTAAACGTTACGTCTCTGTTTTTAGAAATAAGAAATGATTTTAAAGTCGCCGATTCGGTACTTTTAGATAGCGCTGAATTCAAAAGATTATAATAAGGTAAGGAACGCGCGTCTTCTTTCAAATAATCCTTTAAGGTCTGATATTTATTTTGGACATATATGAGTTTTGCTTCATCCGCTTCCCTGTTTTTTAACGATTCGAGGAGCGTTTTTTTCTGATTTAAAAGATCATTGATTTTGCTGTTTTGTGCTGAGAATGAAATAAAAAAAAAGACAAATAACACGACCAATATACCCAACTGAACATAAAGAAGGTATCGAATAATCGAAAAAACTTTCTCAATCTTTTGATAATCTTCCCTATTCGTCAAGAGATTTAGTTTGGTTTTTTTCATGGCTTTATCGCAGATTTCCCCCAATAGTTGGTACAAAAAGGGCTAAATTATTCTTGTTTGTTTCGACAGGGCCGGATTTTTGACATATCGGATAAGGGGTAAGGAGATCGGTTGGCAAAGTAAATGTCTCCTGAATATATTTGGGAAGATAGATAAATCGAAACCCGTCGTTGATAACGTGGATATTTTGAATCGAAGTGTGATATTTCTCATTGATAAGATTGATAAATCTTTTAACCTCAAAGGTAAATTCTTTCAGAAGCGGCAATATCACCGATTCAATCGATACCGATGAGTTTGCCTGGCCTTGGTAAAGGGAAAGAATATCGATCGATTTTTTTAAATCGGTGTTTAGATTAATTTGAAGCTCCTTTAAAAATAATGAATATCCAATGTTAAATGTGTGATTTTGCATGATGAGTGATGTTTGAGGATCAAAATAATATAAGGAAGTTGAACTATAGGCAAGATTGATCACCATGATGCCGCTCTGAACCTTTGGATAAAGAGATTTATATGATGCAGAAAGAAATCTCGCCGTAACACTCAGTTCGTTTTCTATAGACTCTGGAACGAGTCCGGCAAGTTCCGTGACTTTTTGGTGCTGCAACCATAAGAACAAGAAGTTTGCTTTCTTTTTCATTCTCAGAAAGAATTTCCAGATCAATGTTTGTTTCATCGATTGGCATCGGAATAAACTGGTCAGCTTGATATTTTATTGCAGAGATAAGTTCTTTTTCATTGAGCTTTGGCATCTCGAGTATCTGACTGTAGGTTACCGAATCAGGTATGACGATTGCCACGTTTTTTTTACTGATTTTTAGACTGCTTATGAGTTTTTCAATTTTTGAAGTCTGGCTTTCATTCGTTTTTTCAACATCAGAAGAAAAAAAATTCAATTCCCCTTCTGCGAACCCCATTGATTGTACCTCAAGTCTGTTAGGGGCGCTTTTCGCATCTACAACCTTAATAAGATTTTCTCCAATGTCGAGACAAAAAAATAGATCTGCCATATATTCACTATAAATTTTTAGATAAGAAAAGTCAATTAGGAAAAACGTCAATAATTAGGAAGCGCGGCGGTTGTTTCAAAGTGGAGAGAAACCTCTTCCGAAGCAGATCCACAGGTATTGCTATTGTTAATATTGTAGCAAAGGTCAAAGCTGTAGGTAATAACCGGAGACGCATACCCTGAAACAGAGCAGCCCTGAGAGAAGGAATTGGTAACAACGAGTACTTTAGAAGAGGTTAAATCTATCGTTGAATTTGATCCTAATACGGCAGATTCTGAAGAAATTTTTTGAGTACCAATCGGTACGGTAAAATCAAAAGAATTTCCCGCCTTATCCTTAAGATAGAGCTGACTGCTTGAAGTCAAAGATACTGGAGGTGTGGTAACCGCGCATACTCTATTTGCCGTTGATGGTGGACTGCCAGTGTGGATACTATACGCATTTTTTTTTACGAGTGATTCTATTGTATTTACTACAAATGTGCCTTGCCTTTGTACTTCAGAAATGCGCACGATCTTTATTTGCTGCTGGAGAATAAGAAAAAAAATAGCATACAGCGTAGGTAACGCAATAGCCATAATTCCTATGACCACGACCATTTCAATAAAAGTAAATCCTCTGATTTTGTTCAATAAAGGCGTTTGTTTTTTCATATTATTCGAATCGCGATACTACAGTAGCCAGTGGAATCGAATAGGTGTTTCCACCTTCTTTCCATTCAACCGTGATTTCTATCGTTACTCTTGTTGGCGGTGATGAATCGCTCGTGAGTATTGCCCACCGCCTAAAAATGTTTGGCGATACATTTACATAATCAGCTACACCACAGTCTCCCTGTGAAACCGGCCAGTCACTGATAGGGCTGTCTTTAAAGCAATACGTAATTCCAACAATTGAAGCGTGGGACACAAACGAATTCCAGTCGGCTTCCTTTTGAGCCCGTAGCCAGGCCGAAAGCTGTTCTCCGTATTGGGTAGCGATAAGTTTGTGTTGATTTACTTTCATGGTTTGTAGCGAATACACGACTACAATCATTCCGGTTACGAAAAACATCCCCAATATTCCTACAAATATAATCACCTCGATGAGTGAAAACGATTGAATGGATTGTTTCATGGGCTATGAACAGTTATTAAAAGAGTCTGAAACGTCGATAATGCCTGGTTTGCTTACAGTAATATCTAAACATGTGTTTGATGATGGGATTGCGGAATTTTTTAACCGTATTGTTTTTGAGGTTATTGTTGGATCGTTGTCAAACAGAATACCTGCCGGAGTCGGAATAAATTGAATCGTCGTTGGCGTCGTTGAAATGATCGATATGGTTGTCGTTTGCGCAGACAGGTTAAATTGATTAAGTGGATTAGTTTCATCACAAGTTCCACAACAGGATACCAAGTCATACCTGCTACTGGATACGGCATTTATTTCATACCCGTTGAATCCTGAAACGCACGATCCGGTAATGTCTCTTGCAATGGTCTTTTTTTTGGCAAGCTCAAGAATGTTTTTTAGCCTATTTGCTTCTGACTTTAACCGTGATTGCTCAATAAAGTTGCCGTACTGTGCCAACAGCAATCCAGAAAAAAGGAGGGCTATGCTTATGACAATAATAAGTTCAAGTAGCGAAAATCCAAGTATAAATCGTTTCATGTTTTTATTTCTTTATTTGTTACGGACATGTTTGGCCATATGGTCCAAGTGAATACCGACAGGTGGTTCCACAGTTAGCACCACAACTAGAAGTTGTATCGGTTTCCAAAGCTGCGCTAATGGTGTATGTTGAACCGTCAGAAGTATAGTAATAGTAATATGTCGGGCATTTTGGGTCATTTGGAATTTTGGATAAGTATGTGTTTGAAGCATCGGTAAGGCTGCTTGGACTTGGAGTACACGCAGTAAAGACCGCTAGTGTTGGGTTAGGATAACTGTTATTGTTACTTTTGTAAAGTTCTATAGCAGCACGAATTTGTTCGAGGTCGGCTTTGCGTTTTGCGTCACGCGACTGTTTTGAAAATTGCGAGTATGATACGACGCCTGCCGCTGCTAAAAGTCCGATGATTGTTGCTACTACAATAAGCTCTATGAGTGTAAAACCTTTTTTTAAGCCATGATAATCCATATGATACTATTGTTGTTCGCTAATTGAGTATGTGGTGCCGTCTTCAAGTTGAAGCTGGACCTGGTAGGTTATCCCTGATCCGCCTGTCACCGTATATGTTTTTGTAGTGGGGTCAGTGATAGTCAGTGAGGGTCCTCCTTGAGCTGTACAATCAACAGATACCGAAGTGGTTCCGTTGCCGGAAATCGCAGGATACGAGTACGTATTTACAGAGTAACATTGCTCTAACGCTTTTTGCAGCGCTTGAAGATCTCCTTTTCTTTTTGCGTCACGCGCTTTTTTTTGAGCGGTACCATATGAAACAGCCCCTAAACTGACAAGGATCGCAATAATTCCTATAACGACTAATAGTTCAAGAAGCGTGAAACCAAAAAGTTTTTTAATATGTTTCATGATTATGGTTCATTTATAACAAATACTTTTTTATTCGTGCACAGATATGATGCCGAACAGTCTGTCAATGTTGGATCTGCATCAGGATCGGCTTTGTTTTCCAAACACGCGCATAATTGATAGGTCAATGAATCGACTCCGGAGCGCGGTGAAGTATAACTGTAATTATTTGGACTTCTATTTGGATCACTGGGGATTTTATTGAGGTAAATAGAAGTGCCGGCAGGACAGGTTGTTCCTGATCCCCCGTTGTACCAGCAGTTGCCTACAGAAGGAAATACTGCAGTTGCCGGAAATGACGGTGGGTTCAAATCAAGTTTATAGAGTTCAAGCGCTTTTTGGATCTGTTTTAAATCATTTTTTCTTTGGGTATCACGTGCTCGTTCTCTTGCACCCATAAAATTTGGTAATAGAATCGCCGATAATCCACTAATGATAGCAATGACAACTAAGAGTTCAATAAGCGTAAATCCTAATATTTTATGTTTCATGTTTAATGTTTCAAATTATATTTTCATGCTATATTTTTTTGCAATGAAAATCAATAGATGATCGAGAGCAAGCTGTGGATTGAGATTGTTATTTTTTACGAGTTGATAGACAGAAAGGATTTCTTTTATCGTTTGCGGAGCCAAACGGTCTTGAGTAAATCTTTCCTGAAAAAATACACACAATTGGTCTAAAATATCGAAGGCGGTATCTTTCGTTGAAGCGGTAAATAAAGAAAAATCCAAGACGTTCATGTTTTTTTTTGAAATAAAAAAATCCAACGCCTTTTTCAATTTAGCATCAACGAAAACATCTTTCCGTTTTCCTGATCGCACTAATTTTGTCCGGGAAATTATGGTAGGAAGTAAGGAATACGGATTTGAAACAACAAGAATAAACTCGACGTTTTCCGGAGGTTCTTCCAAGAGTTTTAAAAAAGCATTTTGCGCTTCCAGTGATGATTTATCAAAATCTTCCAAGACATATATCTTCCTGATTGGTTGGCTTACTTTCAATTCTCTTCCTATTTCTCGTATCTGATCAATAGAATATTCTGACAATTGTGGATTAAGTGTAACGGTAATTGTTTCGTCCTTATCCCTGTTTTTCAAAAAAAGCTTGAGTTCTTGTTTTGTGTCGGCAATAAGAAGCAAAGGAATCATAGATTTATTTGCATTCTATCAGAAATCTCATTATATTAAAACTATGATGCTCCTATGTTATTTGGCATCATAGGAATATGAATATTGTCCCTAAAAAATTACTCGGTCAATTAGTAAAAAACACCGTCATTGACCAAACGCAAGCAGATCAATATGAGGTAGGAAGCCTTCAAAAAAACCTACCCATTCATGAGTATTTGTTTCAATATTCAAATATAAAGAAAGGTGATGTGATTAAAGCAATGGGTCAGATAATGGGAGTTCCCACAGTCGATTTATCAAATTCGCCCATTGATCCTCAAGCGGTGAACTTTATTTCCGAATCGGTTGCCCGTAAGTTCATGATCATTCCTTACCAATATGATTCTGTCAACGAAACAATTTATCTGGGCACAACAGAACCGTTTAACACATTCATCACTGATTTTCTTACCAAAAAAACCGGGAAAAAAATCGTTTTATCTCTTACTGATGAGTCCGATATCAAAAAAGCGATTGACCTTTCTTATAGCCAAGGACTTTCTCCGGAAGTACGCGACGCCTTAAAAGAATATCAACCCGAACTCCCGCAAAATAAGCAGGAATCTTTAAGCGTAGCGGCTGAAGCACCAATCGCCAAAATCGTCTCAACAATTTTGGAATTCTCAGTAAAAAGTAGGGCGTCAGATATTCACATTGAACCACAAGAGAATCAAACTAAGGTCCGTTACCGTATTGATGGCATTCTTCACGAGAAACTTACTCTTCCCCGGTCAATTCATGATGCGTTAATTTCCCGGATAAAGATCCTTTCTGAAATGAAGATCGATGAAAAACGTATTCCGCAGGATGGGAGATTTACGTTTAAGGTAGGCGTTGAGGAGATTGATTTGAGAGTTTCTACCCTACCTACTGTTCACGGTGAAAAGGTAGTGATGAGGCTTTTAAAGAAAACAGGCGGAATACCTTCTCTTCTCGATTTGGGATTACGTGGTCTACAGCTTAAGGATTTGGAGGATTCGATTTTAAAACCGTACGGCATCATTCTTGTTACCGGGCCTACAGGATCAGGAAAAACAACAACGTTGTATTCAGTTTTATCACGCCTTAATAAACCGAGCGTAAATATTTCTACACTTGAGGATCCTGTCGAATATCAAATGTCGGGCATTAATCAAGTACAAATCAATCCGCAAGCTGGATTGACGTTTGCGAACGGACTTCGGGCATTTTTAAGACAAGATCCCAATATTATTCTTGTTGGAGAAATCCGTGATAAAGAAACAACTCAACTGGCAATACAGGCAGCACTCACAGGACATCTCGTTTTTTCAACGCTTCATACGAATGATTCAGCCACAGCAATCCCCCGTCTTATTGATTTAGGAGCTGAACCGTTTTTAATCGCATCGGTTCTTACGGCGTCAATGGCTCAAAGAATTTGCCGAAAGATCTGCCAGTATTGCAAAACTGAATACGAAGCACCTGCTCAAATTCAGGCAAGTATCAAAGAAGTCTTAGGAACATTCTTACCGAAATCATATGTTTCAGAAAAACCACTCCATTTATTTAAAGGGGAGGGATGCAATGAATGTAATAACACAGGATATCTGGGAAGAATCGCAATATTTGAGGTCTTGAAAATAACCTCGCCAATCAATAGAATGATTTTACAGCAGGCCGGGGCAAAAGACATAGAGACTCAGGCAAAAAAAGAAGGTCTTATGATGATGAAACAGGATGGATATTTGAAGGCGCTTGATGGGATAACAACAATTGAAGAAGTATTAAGGGTAGCGGAAGTGTGAGAATAGAGCTTGAAGCATAAAACATAAAACAAAATTGTTTTATGTTTCAAGTTTTAAGTTTCATATTTAATATGGATATTTCAGAATTATTACAACTCACCATTGATAAACAAGCATCGGATTTGCACATTATTTCTGGGTATTACCCAACGATAAGAATTTCCGGAGAACTCCATCAATTAACAACATTTCCTCTTCTTACTCCCGAATTATGTCAATCTCTCATCCTTCCGATTCTTACCAATGAGCAGAAGGAAAATTTCCTCACAAATCGTGAAAACGATGTCGGTTACGAATTTAAAGGATACAGATATCGTATCAATGTCTATTATGCTCAGGGCGCAATTTCCGCTTCTTTTCGACTTATTCCTAATATGGTAAAGACGCTTGAAGAACTTCATATTCCACCCTTTTTACACCGTTGCACTGATTGGAAGCAAGGATTGGTTCTTTTAACGGGTTCAACCGGAGAAGGAAAATCAACCACTCTCGCTTCCCTCATCAACGAAATTAATACTAAATATGCAAAACATATTATTACCATCGAAGATCCAATTGAGTTTATCTATCCCAAAAAGAAATCAATTATTTCTCAAAGACAGCTTCAAGATGATACCTTATCTTGGACAATGGCGCTTCGGTCTGCTCTGCGGGAAGATCCGGATGTATTATTGGTAGGAGAAATGAGAGATTATGATACGATTCAGCTTGTTCTGACCGCTGCTGAAACCGGGCATCTTGTTTTTTCAACGCTCCACACTAATTCAACTCCGGAATCCATTGATCGCATTATTGATACTTTTCCGTCAAATCAGCAAAATCAAGTAAGGAATCAGCTTTCTTCAGTATTAAAGATGGTTCTTTCCCAGCGGTTGGTTCCGCGGCTTGATGGAACTGGTCTTATACCTGCTGTTGAAATTCTACTCAATACGTATCCTGTCGCTGAAAACATCAGAGAGGGAAAAACATATTTTCTTAATAATATTTTGGAAACTGAAGAAAGCGAAGGATTTATGCTCCTTGAAAAACATCTTCTTAAACTCTATCACGATGGTCAGATATCAAAGGAAACTGCCCTTACCTATGCTATACGGTTAAAGGAGATGGAAAAATTTATTACGTAAAACAATGCAATATTTGTACAAAGCTCTCAAGGGGAATAAAATCTTTTCAAAAAAGATTGAAGGAGACAGTGAAAAAAGTGTCGTTGATTTCCTGCGTGGCAATGGATACTTTCCTATAGAAATAAAAGAGGTGAGAACGAACGAGATCGCGCTGTTTAATTCTATTTTTAATAAGCCATCCTTCAGCGATATCGTTGATTTGACAAGACAAATTGCCATTATGCTGAATGCGGGACTTACCATCGTTGACTCTCTTGATATTCTAAAGAAACAGGCGACAAAACCTTCATTAAATAAGGTTATCGACGATATTGATACGGAAATAAAATCTGGAAACTCGTTTTCTACCGCGTTGCAAAAATACCGCGGCCTTTTTTCAAACCTGTATATTGCGTTGGTGAAATCAGGTGAAGCGTCGGGAAAATTGAGTGACATCCTATTAAAGTTATCGGACAATCTTGAGAAAGAAAGAGAATTTAAAGGCAAGTTGAAAGGCGCGCTTATTTATCCGATTATCGTTGTTGCCGCTATGTTTGCAGTAATGTTTATTATGATCACGTTTGTCATACCGAAATTGCTTGATCTGTATAAGGACTTTAACATTAGTTTGCCATTCACTACAAAAATACTTATTGTTGTGTCTTCATTCAGTGCAAAGTTTTGGCCTTTAATTATTGTTGGAATTTTTCTTGGTGTTTTTGCTTTAAGAAAATATGCAGCGACAAAAACGGGAAGACGATCGATTGACACACTTTCGTTGCGAGTCCCTTTTTTCAATAATATTATTAAAGTATCGTCATTGGTTGATGCGACAAGAACATTGGCGATCCTTATCGGTGCCGGCGTTTCTATTCTTGAGGCTTTGGGAATTGTTATAGAAACAACTGACAATATTATTTTTCAAGACGCGTTTGTCACCATTAAAAAGAAAGTAGAAAAGGGACAGTCCCTCGGTAATGCTTTACAACAGGAGGAAATATTCCCTCCGATTTTAGTACAGATGGCTCTTGTTGGTGAGCAGACGGGCCATCTTAATGACACGTTAATGAGAATATCACGGTATTTTGAATTGGAGTCAGAGATTGCGATAAAAGCGGTGACGACGCTTATTGAGCCGGCGATCCTTGTATTTTTAGGGTTGGGAGTAGGATTTCTTGTGCTTTCAGTGATTACGCCTATATATAACTTGACGAGCTCATTTAAGTAAATTTCTAATTTAATTAACCTAAATAAATCTCAATGCCTCAATTGGAATTTGGATATTTTTTAGAAATGAGGTTAATTAGATCAATTAAGTTAATTCTAATCTTTAGATATCTGTTCAACCTTTAATTTCTCTACTCTTTTTTCCAATTCCTTGAAGTTCTTCAATTCACAATGTTTTGTAAAGTAATCAACCGCTTTTCTTGTTTTTTCAATTAACCCATAATCAGAGAGCGATGCAACTTTTAGCTCCATATATCCATGTTGTTCAACGCCGTATAAATTTCCTGGTCCCCGGAGCTCTAAATCTTTTTGAGCAAGCGAATTACCGTCTTGAGTTTTCGAAAAGTAAGAGAGCCGTTTCGAAATAGATGCATCTTCATTTTCAGAAAATGCGAAGCAGTATGATTGTTGCGATCCTCTTCCAACCCTTCCGCGTAACTGGTGGAGTTGTGCCAAACCGAACCGTTCGGCGCCTTCGATAATCATGATTGTAGCATTGGGCACGTCAATACCAACTTCAACGACAGGAGTCGCGACAAGTATGTCATATTTTTTTCTGTTAAAATCATCCATTACTTGACGTTTCTCTTTTGAAGGGAGCTTTCCGTGTAAGAGACCGATAGAATGATCCTTGAATATTTCATCCTTAAGATGATGGTATTCTTTTTTGACTGCCCGTATTGACTGTAAGGTTTCTGCTTCGGATTCTTCAATTAAAGGACAAATAATGTATACCTGTATATGTTTGCCATTGATCTGTTTTTTAATCCATTGGTAGCAATCCTGCCTTTTGCGTTTGGGAATAAAATACGTTTTTATAGGAAGGCGGCCAATCGGCATTTCATCAAGAACGCTCATATCAAGTTCGCCATATAAAGTGAGCATAACGGTTCGAGGAATGGGAGTTGCGGTCATTGTTAATAAATGAGGGTGCAGACCTTTATTTTTCAACTCTTTTCTCTGTGTTACACCGAAACGATGCTGCTCGTCAATGACGACGAGTCCAACTCTTGAAAATGAAACCGATTTCTGAATAAGAGCATGAGTGCCAATAATAATATCCGCATTTTTGACTTCTTTGATAGAAGGTTTTATCGAACCCGTAATAAGAATGATTTTCGGCGCTTTGTTGTTTTGAATGTGTGATTTGGAATTAAATAAACCAGTTATCGTTTTAAAATGCTGTTCAGCAAGTATTTCTGTCGGAGCCATAAAAAGAGATTGAGAACCATTGAGATATGAACAATAGGACGCGATTGCAGCTATGACTGTTTTTCCCGAACCGACCTCTCCTTGAAGAAATCGATTCATCGGTCTTGTTCTTTTAAGATCGGTGAGAATTTCATTGATCGCTCTTTCTTGGGCTTTGGTAAGGCGGAACGGAAGGTGTTTTATAAAATGCTCCAGCCTTTTTTTTACAGGAACGTCAATGTGAAACAGGTTTCCGGCAATCTCATTTTCCCACTCTTTCTTTATTAATCTTGAAGAAAATTGCATAATGAAAAGCTCGTCAAAACTTATCCGCTTTCTCGCTCTTTCTGCATAGGACATGGTAGCGGGAAAATGAATATTTTGGTAAGCCGTCATTTCATCCAAAAGTTCGTTATAGAAAACGATGTCTTTAGGTAAAAATTCAGCAATCTCGTCTGTTTCCAGATCATTCAAAACTCCCCAGATTTTTTCCCGGATGGTTTTAGTAGATAATCCATTCTTTTCCGAATAAACAGGAACAATTCGACCAGTGTGTTTTGTTTTGCTTTTAGTAAGTTCGTTACAGAGTTCGTAGTCCTTAGGAAAAAGCACCATTTTTTTTCCCATCGTTTTGGCTTCACCCGAAATTGAAACATAAAGATCCGGATGAAGAAGTTTAGTAAGATAGGATTGATTAAACCATTGTGATTCGATTGAACCTGTGGAATCAGTTATGACTATTTTTTGAATACGAAGGCCAGATCGAGTGAAAATATTTTGAGATTGAGTTATCTTTCCCTGAATGGTAACCCGTTCACCTTCCTGAACGAAAGCAATTGGAGAAATAATGGAATAATCCTCATAACGAAAAGGGAAGAAATTAATAAGATCCCAATAGGTATTAATGCCAAGTGATTTTAAACGGCGGGTAGTAATGGGGCTGGTTTTTGGAAGAAAATCAATTGACTCGTATAGAGGCATAATCTTTTATCTTATGAACAACAGAGGACTTAAAGATGATGCGATCAATAAAATCGAAGAGATAACAATAATAACTTTCCAAATGGTTTCTTTTTTTATTCCCTTGCCAAATATTTTCATAAAGTAGCTTCATAATTGTAACATATTTTTGCGCTTTGATCTTTGGTATTTGATCTGTAAAATAACTATATGTACCTATCGCGTCGTACCCAGTTCCGTCGACAACAGCTGAAACAGAAATTTCTCGTAAGAGGTCTTCTCGCCGCAACGGTTTTGGTAATTTTTGGTTTTTTATGCTCGTTTGTTCTTTTTGCATGGTATGCAAGGGATTTGCCCTCTCCTACGAAATTATCGCAGGTTTCCGGTTACTCGACTGTTTTTTATGATCGCGAAGGGAAAGTGCTATACGATATGTATAAAGATAAGAATAGGGTTCCCGTGGCATTTCAAGATATTCCTCCATTTTTAAAACAGGCAACGATTGCAATTGAAGATAAAAATTTTTACACACATAAAGGAATTTCGGAATTCGGTATCATACGTGGTTTTCTGAGTTTTTTTATACGGGGTAAATTTCAGGGCGGATCAACGATTACGCAGCAGTTGATAAAGAATGTTCTCTTGACATCACAACGGAGTCTTTCCCGAAAAATAAAAGAAGCTATTTTGGCCTTTCAAGTGGAACGAAAATATTCCAAAGATGACATACTGTTGATGTATCTAAATGAAGCGCCATATGGAGGTACATATTGGGGCGTTGGGACAGCCTCAATGAGCTATTTTGGCAAACCAGTGAAAGAGCTTAATTTAGTTGAGGCAGCAATTCTAGCCGGCTTGCCTCAGAATCCGAGCATTTATTCGCCATATATTGGTAAATCTGATGCTTGGAAAGGAAGAGCAAAAAATGTATTAAGACGTATGAGGGAGGATGGTTATATAACAAAGGATCAGGAAAAGCCAGCGGATGGTCAAATTGATAGCTATCAATTCTCTGCTCCAAAACTGGCGATCAATGCGCCTCATTTTGTTTTTTATGTTAAGGACCAGATAGAACAAGAATACGGACCAAAGCTGATTGATGAAGGAGTAAAAATAAAAACAACGCTTTCGTTGGAGGCACAACAGGCGACGGAAAAAATTGTCAAAGAAGAGGTAGAAAAACTTAAAGGATATAATGCTACTAATGCCGCCGTGATCGTTCTTGATTCTCAAACAGGTGAAATCCTTGCTATGGTTGGATCGTATGATTTTAACGATGAAAAATTTGGTAAGTTTAATGCGACTCTTGGCCATCGTCAGCCAGGGAGTGCGATAAAACCAATTACTTACGCAGTTGCGTTTGAAAAAGGATACACACCTGCGACAGTACTTATGGATGTGAAGACGGTATTTCCAAACCAGGGCGATAAAGATTATATTCCAGAGAATTATGACGGTAAATTTAGAGGTCCGATGCAACTTAGATTTGCGCTTGGAAACTCCGAAAATATTCCTGCAGTAAAACTGTTGGCAATGATAGGAATAAGAGATTTTCTCCAGAAAGCATCTGACATGGGGCTTGTCGGGTTTGCTCCAACTGACGCAAACATGAAACGATACGGCCTTGCAGTAACACTTGGTGGCGGAGAAAGCGATCTTTTATCGATGACGTCTGCCTTTTCCGTTTTTGCTTCAGGGGGGGTGAAAAGAGATTCATCATCGCTCTCGGAAATTACCGATTTCAAGGGTAAGACAATTTACAAGGAGGTTAAAGTAAAAGAGAAACAGATTCTTTCTCCTGAAGTATCTTTTTTGATTTCCCATATTTTATCGGACAATAACGCAAGACTTGAAGTATTTGGTGCTCGTTCCTATCTCAATGTTCCCGGAAAAACGGTTGCGGTAAAAACAGGAACAACTGACGATAAAAGGGATAATTGGGCAATCGGTTATACAAAATCCATAACCGTCGGTGTATGGGCAGGTAACAACGATAACTCACCGATGAATCCTAAGATCGCTTCAGGCGCAACAGGCGCTTCGTCAATCTGGTACAGGATAATGAACGAACTCTTAAAAAAATACGGAGATGGTATTATGGACAAACCCGATAAGGTAAAAGCGGTTATTATTGATTCATATTTGGGAGGTTTGCCGAAGGACGGAAATTCCACCCGATCGGAATATTTTATTGACGGAACAGAACCGAAGGAACAGTCGTCTTTCTATAAAAAACTTAAAATCTCAAAAGCAAACGGTAAGCTGGCAAATGATGTAGAAATAAAATCAGGTAATTACGATGAAAAAAACTTCATTATTATCTCAGAAAATGACCCAATTTCAACCGATGGTAAGAACCGTTGGCAGGAAGCCATAAATGATTGGGCCAAAAACCAGTCAGATGATAAATACCACTATCCAACAGAAACATCTGATGCGTCATCTGATTCCGTCATTGTCTCTATAAAAGCACCATCCAATCAGGTGACGATCGGTTCTGGAAATGTGAATATTCAGGCAAAAATAACCAGTTTAGCACCGCTAAAAAATGTAAAAATCTATTTGAATGGGAGCGAGATCAGAAATTTCAATGAAGACAAGAGAGATGTAGATGAAACAATTTCTCTTTCAGACGGAGTGTATGAATTGAAAGTAACAGCCGTAAACGACAAAGACAAAACCGGCGATTCAAGTATTAAATTCGGCGTAAATAAGCCATGGGATTTCTCCCCTACTGCAACGACTGCTCCAACGCCTACACCATAGTTAAGATACACTATCCGAGATTTTTTTAAGATCCTTTTTAGCTTCATCTTCGGTAATGTTTTTTTCGCTGGATGAAAAATAAAATCGAAGGGACAATCTATTTTTATAGATACTTACAACCTCAACATTCTCAAGAAGGGATGAAACTTTGAAAGCTTTTATTTTTATTTCCTCGAAGTTCGTTTTCCCGTCCATTTCGATAGTAAAATCAAGCTTAACCGTTGCGAATTGGTTTATCGGTCTGTATCTCGGAAATTGCCTTGCTGATTTAAGCAATGCTTCAAGGCCCAATTGTGCAAGATATACAGGTTTTGTCAATTGTTGCTTAAACTCATATTTTTTGTTCAACTGCCCAAAGACGCAGATCAAATGGTTTCCAACGTATATTTCTCCCTGAAGTTTTTTATTAAGAATAGTATGTTCTTCTGTTATTTTGGTTTTTATACTTTCTATATTCAATTCTTTAAAGAGTGCATCAAGTATTCCCTTCAAATCTGAAAAACTGGTATTCACTGCGATTCCCAGTTTAAATGTTTCATCGGGTAGCTCATTTTCCCTGGAAAGGTATGTTTTTGCTATTTCAAAAAAACGGAACTCTTCTTTTTTTCCTTCATTATCTTTTATGTTCTTCACCAATGAATAAAGCAAAGTCCGCCTCATATATTCAATCTCCTCGGAGATAGTATTGGAGAGTCTCAGATACTCTTTAGGATCAAAGTCATATGATTCGATCATTTCTTTTGAAATCATCGAATAGTTCATGACTTCGTGAAGGCCAAGATGTTTTAAAAAATATTTAATTTTCGATTGACCGGAAAAAATGAGTTCGCTTTCTTTTGGTTGCTTGATATACACCATTGGTTGCAGAGCCGAGGGTAAATGATGATATCCGTAAATACGAGCCACTTCCTCTACGAGGTCTTCTTTAATGGATATGTCGTGGGACCGAAATGATGGAATAGAAAATGTCAGAAGATTATTTTTATCACTTATGAAATTAAACCCAAGGTTTTTAAGAATCGTAACTACCTCATCTTTTTTCATGGGAACTCCAATAATTCGATCAAGATCACCCATCGAAATAGAAACCGATTTTTTCTGAGTAGGCCTATTATAAATGTCAATTGATTTTGACGCTATTTTAGCTTCTGCTAATTCCTCAAATAATTGAATGAGCCTATTTAACGCCACTTTAGCAAGTTCAGAATCAACTTGCTTTTCATCGTAAATTGCTGCAACGGTTCGGATACCAAGTTTCATTGATGTATGCCGTATGATATGGGGATTATTTGACTCGATAAATAAAACAACACGTTTTGTTTGAGTAGTCACAACACTATTTTCCGTACCCATGATTCCTAAAAGGTCAACGATTCGCCCGGTTCCGTCATCTGCTATTACATCCTGTTTGGAAAGCTGGTGTTTTTTGCCATCCAAAGTTATTGCTGATTCTCCTTTTTCTGCATTTCTAATAATAAGTTTTCCTGTTTTTATACGGTCATAATCCATGACATGTGTTGGGTGACCATACTCTATCATGACGTAATTTGTTATATCGATAATATTGTTGAGAGACCTTATCCCCACGGATTCCAATCGATCTTTAATATATTTTGGCGAATCTTTTATATGAACGTTATCCATAACAACACTTACCACCCGATTACACAGTTTTTTGGTATCGCTAATAGATAGGCTGAGCCGATCTGAATCATTTTTTGGTTCAGGGACTATGACGTTCTTTAACTGAGCTTTGATTCCATACTGATTAAGTATCGCAAAGGCTTCTCGTGCAATTCCAACAACCGATGCGGTATCGATTCTGTTTGAAGTAACTTCGATATCATAAATATAATCGTCTTTATTCTTTATTACAGATTCGACAGATGGTCCACATAGTGATAAATATTTTTGGATCTGATCAGGAGTAGCATCGGTTTCCAAATATTCCTTTAACCAATTATGGGTAATTTTAATATTCATATTTAAAATTGTTCTAAAAATCTGATATCTCCTCCATACATTACTCTCATGTCATTGAGTTTTAAGCCTTCCTTCATCATGGTACAGCGTTCAGGACCAAATCCAAAGGCCCATCCGGTATATACATCGGGATCAATACCACCAGCTCTTAATACATTCGGATGGACCATTCCACTTCCGGCCAATTCCATCCACCCGGATTTGCACACTCGGCATTTAGTTCCATTCACAACTCCTTTTCCCAGACAGACACCACAGCTTACATCAACTTCAAAGGACGGTTCGGTGAATTGGAAATGATGTGGCCGCAATCTGATTTCCCTGTTTTCTCCAAAGAACTCCTTTGCAAAATAACTGATTGTGCCTTTCAAATGGGTAATATTGATTCCTTTGTCTACGCATAACCCTTCGAACTGATGGAACATCGGGGTATGAGTAGTGTCCCAGTTCAACCGGTAACACTTCGCAATATTGATCATACGGATAGGCGGCTTTCCTCCTAGCCGGAGCATTTCCCTGACTTGTCCTGATGAAGTATGCGGAGATAATACCATTTTTGCATATTTCTTGTGTTCGGGAACATCAAAATAAAATGTTTCAAAATCATCTCGTGCAGGATGACCTTTCGGCATATTAAGGGTTTCGAAAGCATAATGTTCCCACTCAACCTCTGGATACGAAACTCTTATGAATCCGATTTTTTCGAAGATTTTACTTATCTCTTCAATTGCCGGAGTAATCATGTGAAGGCTTCCTTTGGGGTATGTTTTACCAGGGAGCGTTATATCAACGTATTCTTCTGTATCGTTTTTCTTAGCGAGTTCATCTTTTTTTACTTCGATTGATTGATGAATCAGAGACTTTAATTCATTCATTTCTCTTCCAAATTCCTTCTTCTTTTCAATTGGGAGCTCTTTCATTGATTGAAGCAGTTTATTGACAATTCCATTTCTCCCAAGATATTTGACTGCACATTCCTCCAAGGTATTTAAGGAGTGAATACTATCCAATTCATTCTGAAATTCTTTTTTTATTTCCGAAGGATTCTGCATAAAAAGATTATAACAATCTGCGAACCATTTATGTTAGATTCGCAGGTTTTTAAGGTAAACAACTGTAATTGTTTTACTGTACTGAAATACCGTACATTATAACCGATATCGTATTAATTATCTATTTTTTGATGCTCCCATAAAAAATATCGGTGAAAAGACTACAATTTCATACCTTCAAAACATTGATGGAGTCATTGGTGTCTTATAGCAGTTATTTTACTTTCTCAACAATACTTTTGAAAACATTTGGGTACTCGACCGCAATCTGAGAGAGAATTTTCCGGTCTAGATTAACGTTTTTCTTTTTTAACATATTTATGAATACGCTATATGAGAGTCCTAGAGATCTAACCGTGGCGTTAAGTCTAACAATCCACAATGATCGGAAATCTCTCTTTTTTAATTTCCTTCCGGCAAAAGCATATTCTCCGGCGTGAAGTACCGCTTCTTTTGCTTTTTTAAACTGTTTATGGCGAGTCATCCAATAGCCTTTCGCCATCTTTAGAACCTTCTTATGTCTTCTTCGTGTTGTCATTCCCCCCTTAACCCTTACCATATATCATTATTTAATTCCTAACATTTTTTGAAGCTTGCTTTTAAATGCTCCGTGAACTTTTTTCATGCTTTTTAATTGACGAATCCGTCTTTTACTTTTTTTTGATCTCAAGTGCCTTAACTGTAGTGAACGATGGAGTAATTTTCCACCTTTTGTAACTTTAAATCGGGCCGAGGCCGATTTTCTTGTTTTTTGTTTTGACATATTTATTTTTTTCTCGCAACTACTGCTCTGATTACCCTACCCTCCAATTTCGGTTCCTTGGAAACATTTACGTCTCCAAGCGTACCAATATACCTTTTCAATAAATCAAATGCCATCTGTCTTTTTGCTATTTCTCTTCCTCTTAAGGTGAGATTTAATCGCAATTGATGACCTTTATCTAAAAACTCCTTTCCTTTGTGTTCCAATCGTTCCAAATCTGCCGGACCTATAAAGAGTGATAGCTTAAGATCTTTGACTACGCTCTTTTTTATTCCTTTTTTAGCTTCCTTTTGTTTCTTTTCCTCCTGATAGAGAAACTTCTTGAAATCAATAATTTTAGCAACAGGTGGATTAGCCTTTGGAGCTATCAAAACCAGATCCAAGCTTTTTTCTTGAGCGATCCGCAATGCTTCTTGACGTGGCAAGACACCCACTTGCTTTGACTGATCGTCAACTACGCGAAGTGTTGGCGCCTCTATTCGGTAATTCAGCGCATAAAACTTTCTGTGCTGAATCGGTCTATTACTGAAATTTCTCAATGTGATCTTTTAGTGTATTGATAAATTTCTCCAAGCTTTGCATTCCAAGATCCTTGCCTTCTCTTGTTCGTATCGATATATTTAATTCTTTCTCATGCTCTAATTCTTTTTCACCAATTATAACCATATATGGAACTTTTTGCAAGGTTGATTCACGTATCTTCGCTCCAAGCGTCTTGTTATCTGAATTTAATTCAACCCTCACCTTCTCCTTTTCCAACCCGTGTTTAATTTTTAACGCATAATTCTGAAATTTATCTGAAAGCGGTAAAACGGTAACCTGGACAGGAGCGAGCCACAAAGGGAATACCCCAGCCGTATGTTCAATGTATACCGATAAAAATCGTTCAAGCGATCCCATCAAGGCAAAATGGATCATGACGGGAGTCTGTTCTTTCCCTTCTGTATCCGTATACACAAGGCCAAATCGCTTAGGTTGAACAAAATCAAGTTGGGGTGTTGCAAGCTGCCATTCACGACCTAACGCATCCATAACCATGAAATCAATTTTTGGTCCGTAAAACGCAGCTTCGCCTTCGGCAACATAATGATCAAGGTTATTTGACTTTGCAATCTTCAAAAGAATTTCCTGTGCTTTTCCCCAAAGTTTTACGTCGCCCAAATATTTCTCCGGTTGCTCCGGATCCCGGAGAGAAACTCTCGCCCTATATCTCATTCCCAAGCGGTCATAAAATGTTCTGGTAATTTGGATAAGTTCCGTATAAAGACTTTCAATCTGGTCCGGCATGCAAAACGAATGACTGTCGTCCTGCGTAACAGATCTTACTCGTGAAAGGCCGATCATTTCCCCTGCCTTTTCGTCACGATAGATCGTCGTTGTTTCCAGATACTTAATCGGTAAGTCTTTATAACTCCGCGGTCTTGATGCATAGAGCTGTTGATGATGTGGGCAATTCATTGGTTTAAGAACCATCTGATCTTCCGTTTCCTGGCTTTTAACCAAAAAAAGCTCGTCTCCGAATTTATCCCAGTGACCAGATGTTTTATACAAATCATTTTTGGCAATATGAGGAATCCAGACTTTTTGGAATCCTTTATCGAGCCGTAATTGCTGTGAAAAATTATTCAAAAGTTCCCTTACGAGAGTTCCCCTCGGTGTGAAGAGAGGTAATCCCTTCCCTACGAGATCGGAAAAAGCAAATAAGTCCAACTCAACCCCCAATTTTCTATGATCTCTCTTTTTTGCCTCTTCTATTTTCCAAAGATACTGGTCAAGCTCCTCTTTTTCTGGGAAACATGTTCCGTAAATACGAGTAAGCATTTTGTTTTTTTCATTTCCTCTCCAATACGCACCCGCGACAGATAATAGTTTAAAATGCCGAATCTCTTTACTAGGATTCTCTATGTGGCCTCCTTTACAGAGATCAAGGAAGTCTCCCGGATCATTCGTCGTCAATTTTTTTCCCTGCTGGGAAAATTCCTCTGCAAGTTCAACCTTATAGGGATTGTGTTTGAATAATTTTCTTGCTTCCTGAATAGATATTTCGTTCGTTTCAAAATGACTCCAATGGGGAAGCAATTCTTTCATTTTCTTTTCAATTTTTGGCAGGTCTTCTTCGGATATTTTTTGACTCATGTCAAAATCCTGGTAAAACCCCTCCTCAATTGAAGGCCCAATGGCATTGTGGGAACCGGGATACAGTTCAAGAACGGCCTTAGCCAAGAGGTGAGCACATGTGTGCCTTAAATTACTTAATTTTTGTTTATCCATAGGTTGATTATACAAAATTATTAATAAATAAAAATAAACCCCGCACATAGGCGGGGTCATTACATAAAACTACCTCCGCCTAGAGCGGGCTGGTAGTTGTAACATTTACAAAAAAGTATTTCATAGATACCATTATAAAGAAAAGAATTGTTTTGTCAATAACTGTGGACGATACAGGACTTGAACCTGTGGCCTTCACAATGTCAATGTGACGCTCTAGCCAACTGAGCTAATCGTCCAATGGCTATACTATTTTACCAAACAACCCCCCATTTTTATAGTCGGTAAGCTTTACGTTTTTAATTTCAGAAGAATAATATTCATCTGTTTTAATATAAGCAGGAATTTGATTTGAAAGAAGAACTTTTTGCAATCCTTTAGTGATTCTTCCAAGAAATAGCGCTGAAAATATTTTCCCAACATGTTTTTCAAGAAACGCATTGTATTTTATCAGATTGAGATCTGATAACGCCTGTGCCCTTTTTTTCTTTATTGAATCTGAGGCTTCAGAAAGCCTTTTTGATAAGTAATATGCTGCTGTATTTTGGCGCTTTGAGAAGCGAAAAATATGAAATTTGCTTATGGGAGACTCCTTAAGAAAATGATATGTATCTTCAAAATCCCCGCTACTTTCATCCAAGAATCCGACAATAACATCAGTGCCTATAAATGCAAATTTGTTTAATCGATGAATCGAGTGGAGTTTATCTATTATTTCTTCCCTTGTATATCCTCTCTTCATCAAACCTAGTATTTTATTGGATCCCGATTGGAGCGGAATATGAAAAAAATCCACAAGCCGGCTCTTTGATGATTTTTTTTTGTAGAAGCGAAAAAAATCATCATTAATACTCCAAGGATGGATTGATCCGAAACTTATTCTTTCTATATTCGTTTTATCGATAACTTTTTGGAGAAGGTTAATAAATTTTTCTCCCGTATCATATCCGAATGCTTCAGTATTAATTGCCGTCAATATCACTTCCTTTATTCCTTTCTGATTTTTTATCATCTCAACAATCTCCGAAATTTTCCTTGACTTTGGAAGGCCGCGAAGATAGGGAACAATGCAGAAGCTGCAAAATCGTTGGCAGCCGTCTTGTATTTTTACCAAAAACCTTCCTGAACTAAGGAATTTGCTTTCTGCTGTCTGCGAGAGCAAATTTTGAGTCGGATGAGGAGGTATTAAGAGTTTTTTCTGAAGTAAACTGACAAGATATTCTTTTTGAAGATTGTCATAAACTTCATCGACCGGTAAGCCTGCATTAAGGCTATTTTTTTTCCAGTACGTGGCTGAGCAGCCAGTAATGATGATTTTGCAGGTTGGAAACCTGCGTTTTACCTGATAGATATGCTGCCTTGCCTCACGCTCAGCTTTGTGCGTAACAGAGCAGGTATTAATAATATAGATGGAAGGATTCTGTGGAGAGCGTTGGAAGCCAGCTTGAACCATCTGGCGGTCAATTTCTTCCTTTTCAGCCTCATTTACCCTACACCCAAAACTATATGAAAAAAAGGTATCTTTCATTTCCTACTATTATACTTTACGCCATTCCATTTAACTTTTCATAAGTGTTGTCAATTATATACATCAAGACTTGACATACCTATAATAGTCTGCTATAATACGACTAGATCCTAAGGTTATTCAACGTTTGTGTGAAGAGCTTTAGGATTTTTTTTATGAGAACAATTGCTAAAACAATATTTTTGCTTTTCTTATTTTTATTTTTTACACGCAATATCTATGCAGAAAAAATTGCGGGTACTTCTGCTGCCATAACCTATAATGTGGCTTCTAACACAAAAGAAAAAAACTTATTCATTAAAAAACTTTCGATTAAAAGGATTTTTGAAAAATATAACGCTCCTTTAATAGATTCAGCCGACTCATTTATCGCAACATGTCAGAACTTTAACTTAGACTGTTATTTGCTTCCTTCAATAGCCGGACTCGAGTCGACATTCGGCCGCTTTATTTATCCAAATTCTTATAATCCTTTCGGCTGGGGTGGTGGAATGATTATGTTCAATTCTTGGAATGAAGGAATTGGAACTGTTGCTAAAGGACTTCGGGAAAATTACCTTAATAAAGGGGCGGATTCAGTTGAACAAATTGGTAAAATCTATTCAGAAAGTCCTACATGGGCACTTAGAGTAAGGTATTTTATGAGTGAATTCCAAAAAGAACAAGAGAAATTACAGTTGTATTTGAGTGAAAATACCGTAAAATTATAACAATCTGTGAACAATCTATGTCAAGATTCGCAGGTTTTTAAGGTTAATTAATTATAATTGTTTTACTGTACTAAAATACTGTACATCATAATCTATGTATACGTACGAGATTAAGAAACTTCCTAAACGAACCACAGAAGTACTCCTTAAGATTCCAAAGACAGATATTGAGAAAGAACGGGAAGCCGCTTTTAACGCTTTGCAAAAAGAATTGTCAGTTGAAGGGTTTAGAAAAGGCAAGGTTCCAAAACAGATTGCTGAAAAACATTTGAGTAAAGACGTAATCTATCAAGAGCTTTTAAAATCCATTCTATCCCGAATTTACGACGAGGTAGTAAAAAAAGAAAATTTGCAGCCAGTAATATCTCCAAAAATAGAGCTTACGAAGGCTAAGGAAGGAGAAGACTGGGAGGTAAAGATTTCACTTGCTGAAAAACCGACGGTAGAACTCGGATCATATAAGGAAGCGATAAAAAAAATGAAGGCCGAAGAAAAAAAAGGAGACATTTGGGTACCGGGAAAGAATGAAGAGAAAAAGGAAGAAGATTCAGAAAAGAAACAAAAACAGCTAAATATGCTCTTAACAACGCTTCTGAAGGAAGTGAAATGTGATATTTCCGATTTATTGGTTGACGAAGAATTAGACCGGAGATTGACTCAACTTGTTGATGATGTGCGTAAAATTGGTTTAACCGTAGAAAACTACCTTAAGTCTAAAAATCTCACGATTGATGATCTTAAAAACCGCTATAAAAAGGAGATAGAAGATACATACAAACTTGAATTTGTGCTTATGGAAGTAGCCGATAAGGAGAATGTTAAGGTTGAAAAAACAGAACTCGATAAGCTCTTTGCTAACATAGCCAGTGAAGCTGAAAAGAAGGCTGCTCAAGAAAACGCATATTATTACGCGAGTATTTTAAGGAAGCAAAAGACGCTTGATTTCCTATTAGGCCTGTAGTATAATACGGGCATGTATCAGAAAATGTCCAATCAGAATACCAAATCAAAAGGTACTCAAACTCAAAAGGACACGCTCGAATCGCTTCGTGATCTTGGATCTTCGATGGCAAAGAACACTGCAAACGAATTTAAGAAAATTGGATCTGGCGTTTTTGACCAGTTTTTTGGATCCAGTGACGCCGATTTTGACAATTCGTACGAAAATCCTACAGGATGGGGTACGGAAACGAAACCTCGCGAGCAGAAACAAAAACAGGAATTCAAACTTTTTAATTACACTGAATACTACGAAAAAGAGCTGGTGAAAAAACAGATAAAAGAGCTTACTGAACAAATCAAAAAAGAAATAGAGTTGCTGAAAAAAACAGATGCATCGCTTCTTAACGAAGTAAAAGATATTGAAAAAATTAGTCTTAATGCCCTTCCGGAGAAACCAGGTATCTATCACATTCGTTTTCTTGAAATTGTTTTAAGTATTCTTCGCACTCTTCGCGCAAAAATCGGAGAGTCAAAAACATGGCTTCAAGCCCTTGTAAGCAAAAAGAAAAAAAGAGGTTCACTTTTTATGTCACTGTCAAAAAAGAAAGGAACGCAGTATTCTCTTTCACAGGAGCTTCAAACGGCGCGATCAATACAATAATTATTCTAGAGCCCTTAAAAAGGTATTTACCCCATGCGCCCAACTACCATTTGAAGAAGGAGTATATTTTTCCATAATTGCAGATGCGGTTAATAAT
>Ga0334722_10001499_pt1 | contig 29000 bp, 23 predicted proteins | sample C3_bottom_MG_FD_207210 | JGI IMG/M metagenome (GOLD analysis project Ga0334722, IMG submission 207210) | Sediment microbial communities from Yellowstone Lake, YNP, Wyoming, USA - C3_bottom | ecosystem: Environmental > Aquatic > Freshwater > Lake > Sediment | place: USA: Wyoming | collected... | reverse complement strand
CGCGTCGACGTGACGTCCGCGGCGGTGTGACCCCCTTTTGACGATCATTACGCCACTACTACTGGCATTCCGTGCGCCAGGTGCCGTCCGCGGGCTCCGTACGAGGCATTCCCATGCCGCGTGCCAGTACTACTGACAATCCGGACGCCGGACGCCGATCGGCCCGGCCGTCGGGCGCGGGACGCCGCACGCCAGACGCCACACGCCACACGCCGGACGGCGGACGCCGCTCGGCCTTCGCGGGTCGGCCGCGATCCACCGCCGGCCTACTGCGGGAAGCCGAACTTCCCCACGAGCGGCACGAACACGCACGGTTCCAGGCGCTCGGTCTCCAGCCGCTTCCCCACCCGGCGCACCACGGTCAGCTCCTGGATGTCGCGCCGCCCAACGGGAACCACCAGCCGCGCCCCGTCGGCCAGCTCGGCGATGAGCGGCTCGGGCGGCTCCGGAGCGGCGGCGGCGACGAGGATCCCGGCGTACGGCGCGAAGGCCGGCAGGCCGGCGCTGCCGTCGCCGACCTCGACGCGGATGTCCCAGTAGCCCAGTTCCTCGAGCCGCGCCTTCGCCTCGGCGGCCAGCTCCGGGTCGCGCTCGACCGAAACGACGCTCGCACCCATCCGCGACAGCACGGCCGCCTGGTAGCCGGAGCCCGTGCCGATGTCCAGCACGCGCGGCGGCCCCTCCGGGTGCGCGGCGATCCACGCGCCGAGCTCGAGCGACTCGCTCATGCGGGCGACCATGTAGGGCTGCGAGATCGTCTGGCCGCCGCCGATGCCGAGCGCGCCGTCGGCATAGGCCAGCTCCTCGAGGAACTCGTCGACGAAGCGCTCGCGCGGCACCTCGGCCATCGCCGCGAGGACCAGCGCGTCGGCCACGCCCCGCTGCCGCAGCTGGGTCTCGACCATCCGGGCGCGCAGACGTCCGAAGCGCTCCGCATCCCGCTCTCGCCGCACGTCGCGCCTTCGGGATCGGCCGCCGTCAGACCCGACTCAGCTCGGGCTGGGCGAGGGGCTGGGCGAAGGGCTTGGGCTCGGGGCGGCCGATGGGGTCACCGTGGGCGCGGGGCTGGGCGACGGGCTCGGCGACGGGCTGGCGCTGGGGGACGGGGCCACGGTCGGCGAGGGGCTCGGCGATGGCAGGGGCGTCAGCACGCCGCCCCGACCGAGGAAGACGCCGAAGGCGAAGATGGCCACGAAGGTCAGGACGATGAGGGCGACCCAGAACTTCGAGAAGCGATCGTCGATGTAGGGCAGCTCCTCGATCGCCGGCGCCGGGGCTGCGCCGGGCTTCGCCGCGGCCTCGGGCGCGGCGGGGCGCTTGGGCGCCATGGCGGCCGCGGCCTCGGCGGCCTCGACGAGCACCGCCTCCTTGCGGGCGGCCTCCTCCTGGGCCTCGGTCTGCTCGAACGCCTCGGGCTCCGGTTCGGGCTCCGGCACCGCCTCAGGCTCGGGCGCCGCTTCGGTCTCCTCGATGGCCTCGCTCAGCGCCGCCGTCTCCGCGGCGGCCAGCTCCTCGGGGGTCGGCGCCTCGCCCGGTGTTTGCGGGTCCGGTCGCTGGGGGTCCGTCATCTACCTCGTCCGTCTCTGTTCGTTCGGGTCCGTCGCGGTCGGCCCGGTCGGGCGTCCGGCGAAGGGGGGAGCCGCCGTAGTATGCCGACCCGTCCGGCCGCGCGCACGGTTCACGAGTCCCTGATCGACGGCAGCAGCCATGCCACGACCCCGGCGACCACGGTCACGAGCCCGAAGATGCTGATGACGATGCCCGCCGGGAGCACCTCGGCCATCGCCCCCGAGACGGCCATGGCCAGCGTCAGGGAGCCGAAGACGAGGCTGGAGCGGAAGGCGACCACGCGGCCCATCAGGCGGGGCGGCGTCAGCTCGGCGAAGAGCGTCTGGGTGGGGATGATGTAGACGAGGTTGGCCACGCCGTAGCCGATCGAAGCGGCGCCCGCCAGGTACAGGTTGCCCGTCGCGCCGAGCAGCGCGATCGAGCCGCCCATGACGACGATGCCGGCGACGATGAGGCGCCCCTTGCGGAAGTGCGCCCCGATCGCGCCGACGGCCAGGCCCCCGACGAGGTTGCCCACGCCGATGGCGGCCTCGATGAGCGTGTAGTTCTGCGGATACGCGACGAGCGAGCCGTCGAGCACGTCGCGGGCGTACACGACGGTCAGGGCGATCGTGGCGCCGATGGAGACCTGCGCCACGGCGCTCACGAGCGTGTTCTGGTAGAGCGAGGGGACGCCGCGCAGGAAGCGCCACCCGTCGCGCAGCTCCCCGAGGAAGCGCCGCACCGCGCCGCCCACCGCCGGGCCGGCCACGCGCACGATGGGCGGGACCGAGATGCCCAGGATGAGCGCGGCGCTGATCACGTACGTGGCCGCATCGGCCCAGAAGGCGAGCCCGATGTCCGCGCCGAGGAAGGCCACGAAGAAGCCCGCCAGCGGGTAGCCGGCGATGTCGGCGATGGTCTCGCCGGTCCACGTCGCGCTGTTGGCGGCGAGCAGGTCGTCCCGGCGCACGATGCGCGGCACCGTCGCTGTCTTGGCCGGCCGGAAGAACAGGCTGACCGTGGTGACGGCGAAGACGAGCGGGAAGACCAGCCACACGTCCTGCGCCGCGGCGACCGGGATGAGCAGCACGATGGACGCGCGCAGCAGGTCGCTCACGACCATCGTCGTCTTGAGGTCCCAGCGGTCCACGAAGGTGCCCGCGATGGGCGAGATGAAGAGGTTCGGGAGGGCCGCGGTCAGGAAGACGAGACCCGTCGCGAGGGGCGAGTTCGTCATGCCCAGGACGAGGACGGCGAGAGCGACCTGGTGCAGGCGATCGCCGAAGAGGCTGATCGTCTGGCCGATCCAGAAGGCCGAGAAACGGGCGTCGAGCGCCAGGCGGACGTACGGGTGCCGCCCGATGCGCACGACGATCGGCGGCACCGCCGTCTGGGCGCCGAGGAAGGCCGGAGCCGTGGACGCGAGATCGTCCGAGTAGGTCGTGGCGGGCATGGCGCCGGCGCTGGTGCCGCCCAGCAACGTGGGGCGGTCCAGGGAGATGGTCTCGGCGAAGGCCAGCGGCTCGGCCAGCCCCGTCTCGGGCGCGATGCCGGTCCGGGAGAGGGCCGCCGCGATGGGCCGCCGCAACCGCACCGACCCGACCATCCCCGCCGCGGCCGGGTCCGTGACGTAGAGCGTGCCCTCGCCGGTGGGCCGCGTGCCGCGCAGCATGGTGGCCAGCACGAACCAGCCGAGCCCCGCGCCGATGAAGGCATCGCCGATGCTGGCCACGTTGGCCAGGACCGGCAGGGGCAGCGGGATGAGGTCGCCGAAGGGGCCAGCCATGCGCAGGAACTGCGCGTCGAGCGCCTCCGGCAGGAGCACGTGGAAGGTGGGCACGAGGTCGCTCGTGGTGAAGCCGGCCAGGGTCAGCGAGGGGCCCCAGACCGGCATCCACCCGCCGTTGGCGATGACGGCCAGGGCGTTCGAGGCGACCCCGACGCAGACGACGAGCATGCCCGGCAGCGCCCGGTTGAGCCACAGCGCCACGAGGAGCAGCGCGAAGGCGCCGGCGAAGAGCGGCAGGCGCAACGCCTCGGCGAGCGTCACGCCGTCGCGGATGGCGATCTCCGTCCCGAAGCGGACGATGACCGCGAAGAACAACCCGGCCGGCCAGCGCAGGCGTGCGTCGAGGAGGTTGCCGGGACGGCCGCGCAGGACGAGCCCGAGCAGGAAGCCGAGGACGATGCCGCCGATCAGCACCCCGTCAGACTAGCCGCCGGGGTGCGGGTTTGTGCCCCGGATGCTGCGCTCTGGTGCCCAGCGCAGTGCGAGCAGGCGGTCCGCCCGGTCGAGATCGATGTCGGCCGCGACGACGCCGACACGACCGTATTCGAGGCTCGCGACGAGCGTGCCGTCCGGGGCGATGATGCAGGTCGCCGATCCCTGGTCATGTCCGGCCACGTTGGACGCGGCGACGTAGACGCCGTTCTCGAGCGCCCGGCAGAGCAGTGCCTTCTCGTTGTACGGGTTCGACGCATCGCACCAGCGGACCGGCAGCGAGCCGTCGTCGGTCGTCACGAAATGCGGGGCGAAGACGATCTGCGCACCTCCGAGGACGAGCGATCGGACGATCTCCGGGTAGCGGAACGCCTCGTGACAGATCGCGACCCCGAACGTCACGCCCGCCGCCGTGAACACCCGCCGGCCGGTTCCCGCGACGTAGTGCGGCTCCTCGGATGGGTCGATCTGCGTCTTCGTCTGCTCGCCCAGCCTCGTTCCGTCCGCGCCGAGAACGACCGAGAGGATCTCGCGGCCCGCAGGCGTCGGGCGCTCGGTCCCGACGATCGTCACGACCCGAGCCCTGCGAGCCCCTTGCGCGACCTCGTGCAGGGCATCGTCGAGCGCGTCCTTCGCCACGTCCGGCACGGGCCGGGGCTGGTCGCGGTGCCCGGGAAGGCCCGTCTCCGGCAGGCAGACGATCCGGGCACCCAGCCGACCGGCCTCCTCCACCGCCGCGACAGCCGCCGGAACGGCCTCCTCGAGCGTCGCCGTCAGCGGAGTCGAGGCGACCGCGATACGGATCGTCGACATGCCCCGAATGTAACCCCCAGCTCGCAGCGCAGTGGCAGACTCTAGCCGGCCTCGACCATCGGCTTCACCTCGGTCACCAGCCGCTCGATCGACTCCAGGTCGTAGGGCGCGGGGGCCTCGTTGACGAAGCCGTCGAAGCCGATCGCGCGGTAGGCCAGCATCGTCTCCGCGATCTGCTCGGGCGTGCCCATCCAGAAGGTGGGGTCGTCGGCCACGTAGTCCATGGGGGTCCTGTTGGCGGCGATCAGGTCCTCGAAGACCCGCCGCGCCTCGGCCTCGGTGTCGCGGATGAAGATCTTGCAGTTGGCGGTCCAGAGGATCGTGGCCGGGTCGCGGCCGACGTCGTCGCAGTGGCGGCGCAGGACGTCGCCCTTGTGCGCCAGCAGCTCCACGGTCCCGGCACCGTTCCAGATGTCGGCGTACTTCGCCACCGAGCGCAGCGTCTTGCGCTCGCCCTCGCCGCCGATGACGATCGGCAGGTGCGCCTGGACCGGCCGCGGATGGTGGACGAGCGCCTCGGTGTGGTAGCGCGGACCATCGTGGGTGACGGTCTCGCCGTCGAAGAGGGCGCGCAGGATCCCCGCCGCCTCGTCCATCCAGTCCAGGCGCTGCCCCACGCTCGAGCCGAAGTCGATGCCGTGGGCCGTGTGCTCCAGCTCGAACCAGGCGCCGCCGAGACCGCACATCGCGCGCCCGTTGCTGATGTGGTCCACGGTCGCGACCGACTTGGCGACGAGGCCGGGGTTGCGGAACGTGATGGCCCCGACCATCAGCCCGAGCTTGATCCGCTCCGTCATGGCCGCCCAGGCGGCGAGGGTCGTGTAGGCCTCGAAGATGGGCTGGTAGGGGTCGCCGAAGATGGCGTAGAGATGGTCCCACGCCCAGAGGCTGTCGTAGCCGAGCGCGTCGGCGCGCCGCGCGACGTCGGCGTAGGCGGGCCAGTCGGTGGCCTGGGACCAGGGCAGCAGCCCGAGCTTCACGGTGGTCATCGAAGGTCTCCGTTCAGTGGGGGAATCGAGGGGCTTGCTGCGGCCACGGTACCCGCCGGGCGGGCGGCGGCGGCAGGGCCGTCGGTCACGACGGTCCAGCCATGGTGAGCGCGATGCTGGTGGCCAGCCGGCGCGCCTCGTCCGGATCGAGCTCACCGGCACCGGGCACGAGCGCATTGGCGGCTGCCGCACCGGCGCCGGCGAAGTAGGCGGGGCCGAGTCCGAGGCCCGCGGCGAGTCCGGCGGCCATGCCGGCCAGGAAGGCGTCGCCCGATCCGACCGGATAGCGGCCCCGCACCGGGGGCGGACCGAGCCGGAGCTCCAGCCCCGTCCCGACGAGGACGGAGCCTCTGGCGCCGGCCGTGACGACGGCGTTGCCGGCGCCCCGCTCCACGAGCGCCTGCGCCAGGTCGCGGATCCCGGCCTCCGGCTCTCCCCGTGGGTCGGCGCCGAGTGCCTCGGCCGCTTCGGTAGCGTTGACCTTCACCAGCCAGGGATGTTCGGCCAGGGCTGCCGCAAGGCCCGGCCCGTAGGCGTCGACGAGCGTCCGGGCACCCCAGGCGTGAGCCGTGGCCACGACCCGCGCGAAGGCATCGTCCGGCGAGCCGGTGGGCAGGCCGCCGGAGATGGTGACGATCGTCCCGTCGCCGGTCGCGGCGGCATGGCTCGCCATCGTCTCGTCCAGCAGGGCCAGCAGCGCCTCCCAGTCCCCCGCGTCCACGGCGGGGCTGGGCTCGTAGATCTCCGTCAGCTCGGCCGTGGCGCGGTCGAGGATCGATACACAGGTCCGGGTCTCGCCGTCGACCCAGGCGAAGCGGCCGCTCACGCCGATGCCGGTCAGCGCCTCATCGACCCAGCGGCCCGCATGGCCGGCGAGGAACCCGACGGCCGTGACCGGGGCGCCCAGCCGGTGTGCGGCCCGGGCCACGTTCAGCCCCTTGCCGCCGGGCAGCGCGGTCACCGCCACCGGCCGATGGATCGCCCCGGCCCGCAGCGCCTCGACCTCCTCGAGACGATCGATGGCCGGCGCGGGGGCCACGCAGATCAGCCGGCCACCGCTCATTCGGGCAGATCTCGCCCGGCGGCGAGCAGGGCCGCGCGCGCCTCCTCGAGCGTGGGTTGCCCGTCCGTGCCGCCCGCGCGCCGCGTGGACAGGGCGCCGCAGGCCACGGCCAGCTCGAGTGCATCCGCCAGGGGCCAGCCGCGCAGGTACCCGCACAGGAACCCGGCGTCGAACGAGTCTCCCGCTCCCACCGCGTCGACCACGGTCACCCGGAGCGCGTCGCTGGTGACCGTCGTGGAGCCGCGCACGGCGAGAGCGCCGCGGTCGGCCTGCTTGACCGCGACGGTCATGCCCTCCGGCCCGATCCGGCGGATCGCCTGTGCCGCCGCCGCGACGTCGCTCATGCCGCCGACTCCCTGTGCCTCTGCCGTGTTGGGCAGGAAGACGTCCGTCAAGGCGAGGATCTCCTGCAGCCCCTGCCACTCCTCGGCAGGATCCCAGCCCGGGTCGAGCGAGGTCGTGAGGCCCTCGGCATGTGCTGCGGCGAAGAGCCCGGGCAGGCCGGGGCGGAGCCGGTCCTGGAGGAACCAGCTGCCGACGTGCAGGTGGCGCGCCCGCATGAGCAGGGACAGGGGGACCTCCTCGGCGTGGAGCGACGCCATCGCTCCCGGGGCGGTCAGGATCGCCCGATCGGCGCCGGTATCGAGGATCACGGTCGCGCCGGTGGGCAGCTCCGGGTCGATGCGGCAGCCGCTAACGTCGATGCCGCGGACGCGCATCTCGTCGAGCATGTAACGCCCGAACAGGTCGTCCCCCACGACGCCCACGAAGGCGGTGCGCAGCCCCAACCGCGTGGCGCCGCAGGCGGTGATGACCGACGAGCTGCCCACGGCCAATCCGATGGCGCGTACGTACCGCTCCGCCTGTCCGAAGCGGGGCTGGGCGTGGGCACCGGCGACGATGATGTCCGGGTTGATCTCGCCCACCACGAGCAGCTCGAGATCGGCCTCCGGCACCACGCTCAGTACTCCCGGTACCAGCCGTCGCCCGGCGGCTCCAGGGCGGCCAGCGGGCTGGCCGTCTCCCACGGTCGGGCCAGCGTGTCCACGCGGTCCGCGAGCGCGGCGAGGCGGCGGCGACCCTCGCCCGTGAGGAAGGCATCGCGCTCGGCCGGCGGCATCGTCGCCGCCTGGGCCCAGATGGCGCGTCCCGCGAGCACGCCGCTTGCGCCCGCGGCGCAGGCGACCTCGACCTGGCGCTCGAACGTCCGCTCGTCCACGCCGCCCGAGAGGAGGACCCAGGGCAGCCGCGAGGCCGCGGTCAGCTCGTCACATGCCTCGCGCCAGCGCGCTTCGTCGGACACGGCCGCGTCATAGGGGAACTCCGCCTTGAGGATGTCGCCGCCGATGGCCGTCAGGCGCCGCGCCGTCTCGATCACCACGCGTCGCCGCTCCTCGCCGGTCAGCTTGCCGCCGTCCGCGATCGAGTAGCCCAGCGGTTCCAGGAAGAGCGGCAGGTCGCTGGCGCGCGCCTCCTCGGCGACATAGGCCACGAGCGCCTCCTGGTCGGAGGCGTTGACCGCCTGGGGGTGGTAGTAGACGAGCAGCTTGACCGCCGACGCGCCCAGGCGCGCCGCCTGCTCCACGCTCCAGCCCTCCAGGATGCGGCTCTGGCGCGCCGTGGACGGGCCCTCGTAGCCGGTCGCCTCGACCGCCACGACGAGGCCCACCGACGCCGGCAGCGACCCGTCGGCGATGCACTGCGCCGCGCCGATCTCGGGATCGAGCAGGACGCCGGTGGCGGAATCGGCCAGCGCCCGCACCACGCTGCGCTTGAACTCGACCATCTCCTCGAAGGTCACCGAGGCCGGATCCGCCAGCCGCAGCTCGCGGCGCAGGTTCTGGCGATGGTCCAGTGCGAGCACGGTGAACGTGCCGCGCGGGGAGGCGCACTGGCGGAGGCCGCGCAGCGTGCCGGGGCGGAACGTCATGGCCGGGATGGTATCATCCGCGGAGGTACGGACGTCCGTATGTCTGGAGGCGCTGATGACCCGGATCGTGCTGATCGGCGCGGGCAGCGTCGAGTTCACGCGCAACCTCCTGGGCGACTTCCTCTCCTACCCGGAACTGCACGACGCGACGTTCGCCCTCCACGACATCGATGCCGACCGCCTCGCCACGGCCGAGCGCATGGCGCACTGGACCGCCGGCGCCCTGGGGGCGACCCCGCGCATCGAGGCCCATCTCGACCGTCGCGAGGCCCTGCGCGGCGCCGACTTCGTGGTGGACACGATCCAGGTCGGCGGTGCCCGGGCGACGCAGATCGACTTCGGCGTGCCGGCGCGCCACGGCCTGCGCTACACGATCAACGACACCATCAACATCGGCGGCGTGATGCGCGGCCTGCGCACCATCCCGGTCGTGCTCGACATCGTGCGCGACATGGAGGAGCTCTGCCCCGAGGCCTGGTTCCTCAACTACACCAACCCGATGTCGATGCTCATCTGGGCCGTGTCCGAGCGGAGCGACATCCGCACGGTGGGGCTCTGCCACTCGGTCTACTGGACGGTGGACGCGATCGGCCGCTACCTGGGCATCCCGCGCGCCGAGATCGAGCACGTCTCGGCGGGCGTCAACCACCTCGCCTTCCTGCTGCGGCTGGAGCATCGCGGCCGCGACCTGTATCCGGACCTGCGCCGCTTCGTGGCCGACGGCCGGATCCCCCCGGACGACCTCGTGCGCGCCGAGCTGCTGCGACGGCTGGGCTACTACCCCACCGAGTCCTCCGAGCACCATGCCGAGTACAACCCCTGGTTCATCCCCAAGGGCGACGCCGTGGAGCGCTTCAACATCCCCATCGGGGAGTACCTCTCGCGCGTGGCGGCGAACCTCGATGAGTACGCCGCCACGAAGCGCCGACTCGACACGGGCGAGCCGTTCGAGATCGAGCGCAGCGGCGAGTACGCCGCGGTCATCGTCCACGCCCTCCTGACCGGCCAGGCGGAGCGGATCGTGGGCAACGTCATGAACCGCGGCTTCGTGGCCAACCTGGACCCGGACGCCTGCGTGGAAGTGCCCTGTCTCGTGGACGGCGCCGGCATCCATCCCCAGGCGGTGGGCTCACTGCCGCCCCAGTGCGCCGCGTACATCCGGCCGGCCATCGACGCCCAGCGCCTGACCATCCGCGCAGCGCTCGACGAGGACCGTGACGCCGTCTACCACGCGGCCATGCAGGACCCGCAGATCCAGGCCCACCTCTCCCTTGAGGAGACGTGGCGCCTCGTCGACGAGCTGATCGCGGCCGAAGGCGAGTGGCTGCCCGCGTGGCTGCGCACCGGTTGACAGGCAGGGCTAGGCTGGAGACGTACGGACGTCTGGACAACCTCGGTCACTCGCTGACCGGGGCGATGGAGGAGATGCGATGACCCGGTCCACTGCACGCCTCGGAGCCCTCCGGCGGGTCGCCGGCATCGCGGCGCTCCCGGCGATCCTCGCCTTCGTTGCCGCGGGCTGCGGCCAGGCCGCGACGACCATCGAGTACTCGATCTGGGGCGACCCGGCCGAGCTGGCCAGCCAGCAGGCGATCGTGGACGCCTTCCACGCGGCCAACCCGTCGATCACGGTCAAGGTGACCGTCTCGGACTGGGACACCTACTGGGACAAGCTCCAGACGGGCCTGGCCGGCGGCGCTGCGCCGGACGTCTTCGCCATGGACGGCCCGCTCTTCCCCGACTTCCAGTCCCGCGGCGTGCTGCTCGACCTGAAGTCGTACGTCGACAAGGACAAGTACGACCTGACGCAGCTGGCCGATCAGGGCGTGAAGGACTTCACGACGGCTGACGGCGGCCAGTACGGCCTGCCGCGCGACCTGAACGTGATCGTCCTCTACTACAACAAGGCGATGTTCGATGAGGCCGGCGTGGCCTACCCGGACGACACCTGGGACTGGGCCAAGCTCGTCGAAGCGGGCCGCAAGCTGACCCTCGACAAGGACGGCGACGGCACGATCGACCAGTGGGGCCTCTACACCGAGACCACCGACATGGAGAACTACTGGTCGTCGCTCGTCTGGCAGAACGGCGGCGACATCATCGCCCCCGACGGCAAGTCGACGCTCCTCGGCAGCGAGGAGGCGATCGGGGGCCTGCAGTTCCTGCAGGACCTGATCTGGAAGGAGAAGGTCGTTCCCGAGCCGGCCCTCTTCGCCGAGACGGGCGACGCCTTCGAGCAGGGCCAGGCGGCCATGGAGGCCAACGGCTCCTGGCTCGTCCCGACACTCGAGGCCGCCGGCATCGAGCTGGGCATCGCGCCGCTGCCGCAGGGTCCGGCCGGCCGGGCGACCTCGGTCAACCCGACCGGCGCCGTCGTCTACAAGGACAGCAAGAACCCCGACGCGGCCTGGCAGTTCGTCAAGTACCTCGCCAGCCCCGCGGCCCAGGAGAAGCTCATGGCGCTGAAGGCGTCGTTGCCGGTCTCGAAGGAGGTGCTCGCCGGGCCGTACGCGGCGTCGTTCGACGGCGCGCAGGTGTTCGCCGACTCGCTCGCCTATGCGCACCTCAAGCCGTCGTTCCTGGGCTACAACGAGTTCACGGCGATCCTCCAGGAGGAGCTCGACACCAACGTCTTCAATGAGCCCCGGAAGACCGCGCGCGACGCCATCGACACCGTCCTGTCCGAGCTGAACGCCCTCCTGGCGGGTCAGTGACCGTCGGCCCCGCGAGGGCCCGGCGGCGCACCGGGCCGCTCGCCTCGGAGGCCCGCTGGGCCTGGTTCTTCCTGGCCCCGACGGTCATCGGCCTGGTCCTGCTGTCGGCGGGACCGATCCTGGCCACGCTGACCATCAGCCTCACGAGCTGGGACCTGCTGCGGGCACCCCAGCTCGTGGGGCTGCAGAACTTCGCCGACCTGCTGGGCGACGAGCGCTTCCTGCACGCGCTGCGCAACACGACCTTCTACACGGTCACCGCGGTACCCCTGGGACTGCTGCTGGCGCTCGGGCTCGCCGTCGCGCTGAACCGGCCGATCCGGGGCATCGCCTGGATCCGCACCGCGTACTTCCTGCCCGTGGTCACCTCGACGGTGGCCATCTCGCTCGTCTGGGCCTGGATCTACAGCCCGGACCAGGGCATCCTCAACCAGGTCCTGGCGATCTTCGGCGTGCCCGCTCAGAAGTGGATCACGGATCCCTTCTGGGCCATGCCGGCGATCGTGATCATGTCCGTCTGGCAGGGTCTCGGGACGGACGTGATCATCTTCCTGGCGGGCCTCCAGGGGATCCCGGAGGAGTACTACGACGCGGCGGAGGTGGACGGTGCCGGTCGCTGGGCCCGCTTTCGCCACGTGACGCTGCCGATGCTCACCCCCAGCATCTTCTTCACCGGCATCCTGAGCCTGATCGCCAGCTTCCAGGTCTTCGACCAGGTCTACGTCCTGGCGCGGCCGGGCCGGCCGACCGAGGCCACGACCACCGTCGTCTACTTCATCTACGAGAACGGCTTCCGCAACTTCAAGATGGGCTATGCCAGCGCCGCCTCGTGGATCCTCTTCCTCATCGTCGCCGTGCTGACCGCGGTCTACTTCCGCACCCAATCGCGCTGGGTCCACTATGGCTGAGGCGAGGGACGGGGCCCCGGCCCTGAGGGCACTCCCGATCGTCGCTGCCCGGCGGCCCCGGCGGAGGCGGCGCTGGGCCCGCCTTGGCCGGGTGACGCTCGTCTACGCGCTGCTCATCGCGGGCGCACTGCTGATGACGGGCCCCTTCCTGTGGATGATGTTCACCTCGCTCAAGACGCGCGCCGAGGTCTTCGGCACGGCGCCGCTCTCGCTGCCCTCCGGCGCACATTGGGAGAACTACGGGCGGATGTGGGACGCCCTCCCCTTCGCGACGTTCTTCTTCAACTCGATCAAGCTCGCGCTGCTCAACACGGCCGGCCAGCTGGTCAGCAGCTCGATGGCGGCCTTCGCCTTCGCCACCCTCCAGTTCCGCTTCAAGGGACCGCTCTTCGGCATCCTGCTGGCGACGCTGATCATCCCCTTCCAGGTCGTGCTGGTGCCGAACTTCGTCCTCTACCGCATCCTGCCGCACCCGCTCTCGACGAGTGGCAACTGGATCAACACCCATGAGCCGCTGTGGGTCGGGGCGTGGCTGGGCGGCGCCTTCGGCACGTTCCTGCTGCGCCAGTTCTTCCTTACCATCCCGAAGGAGCTGGCCGACGCCGCCCGGGTGGACGGCGCCAACCCGCTGCGGATCTTCTGGCACGTCTACCTCCCGCTGGCCCGGCCGGCGCTGGCGACGCTGGCCATCTTCACCTTCATGTGGACGTGGAACGACCTGATCAACCCGCTCATCTACCTGCGCGACACGGAGCTGCAGACGGTGACCGTGGGGCTCTCGCTGTTCAAGGGCCAGTTCGTCGGGAAGTGGCCGGAGATGATGGCGGGGGCGTTGGTCAGCCTGCTGCCGATGATCGTGCTGTTCGTGATCGCCCAGAAGCACTTCGTGCGCGGCATCACGCTGAGCGGCCTGAAGGGCTGAGGTCGAGATGATCGTCGAGGGTGTCCCGCTCTACCGCCAGATCAAGGCCGACCTGCTCGAGCAGATCAAGGGCGGCCAGCTGGCGCCCGGGGCGCGCATCGAGTCGGAGCTCGAGCTGATGTCGCGCTACGGCGTGAGCCGGGCCACCGTGCGGCAGGCGCTCGGCCAGCTCGTGGCCGAGGGCTACCTGGAGATCCGCCGCGGGCTCGGCACGTACGTCGCCACGCCCAAGCTGGAGCAGGGGCTGGGCGGCTTCTACTCCTTCAGCCGCGAGATCGAGCGGCTGGGCATGCGACCGGGCACGCGCGTGCTCGGGGTCGGCCTCGAGCCGGCCACGCGGACCGTGGCGGCGGCGCTCGGGCTGCCCCTGGAAACGCCGGTCGTGGCGCTGCGACGCCTGCGCCTCGCCGACGACGAGCCGCTGGTGGCCGAGACGAGCTACCTGCCGGCGGCGCGCTTCCCCGGCCTCGCCGAACGGGACTTCTCGCGTCGCCGTCTCTACGACACGCTGCTGGCCGACTACGGCGTCCGCCCCGCCCGCGCCCACGAGGTCTTCGAGCCGGTCCTGCTCACGACCGAGGAGGCGTCGTTGCTGGGCAAGCACCGCGGCGACCCGGCGCTGGTGGTCGAGCGCACGGCCTTCGACCCGACGATGCAGCCGATCGAGTTCTGCCGCAGCGTCGTGCGCAGCGACCGGGTGCGTTACTTCGTCGACCTGGGCGAGGCGCAGGCATGAGCGCAGACGCTCGAACCAGCGTCACCTGGCGCGAGGCGGCGACGAGCGGGGCGGCGGTGGTGGCCGCGCTGGAGGCCGGTGCGGCCGCGCCCGGTCGGATCATCGAGTCGCTCCTCGGGGCGGACCTCGTCGTGTTCAGCGGCGCCGGATCCTCCTACCACCTCGCCCAGGCGGTGGCCTGGACCTACCGTGCGGAGACCGGGCGGCCGGCGATCGCCGTGCCGCTCTCGGAGATCCTGCTGCGGCCGGCGGGAGTCTTCGGCGGCCGCCCGGAGCGCGCCCTGGCGGTCGTCATCTCGCGCTCGGGCGAGACCTCCGAGGCGGTCGCGGTGGCCGCTCAGCGACGGGCGGCCGGTGCGGTCACCATCGCCGTCACCTGCCGCGCGGAGAGCCCGCTCGCGTCCCTGGCCACCGAGCGCCTGGTCTCGCCGCTCGGCGACGAACGGGCGATCGTCATGACGCGCTCGTTCACCAGCATGCTGGCGCTGCTCCTGGGCATCGTCGGGCGGTGCGCCCCGGGATCGGCGCTGGGCGTCGACCTGGCTCGCCTGCCGGATCGATTCGACGCCGTCACCGGCCCGGAGGTCGAGCGGGCATGGGCTCGGTCGGTCGAGATGCCCTGGTCGCGCATCGTCGTCCTGGGGGGCGGTGCCGCCTTCGGCCTGGCGCGGGAGGCCTGCCTGAAGGTGACCGAGACGAGCCAGCTGGCCGCCTCGGCGTATGAACCGCTCGAGTTCCGGCACGGTCCCATCTCGGTCTGCGAACCCGGTGTCCTCGTGCTCGGCCTGCCCGGCGGCCCGGGCGCCGCCGAGGAGCGCAGGGTCATCGAGGAGTGCGCCGACCTGGGCGCTTCGACATGGTGGCTGGATGTGGCCCCGGACCTCCACCACGCCGCTCGACTGCCCCTCCTCATGCCGCCCATCCAGGCGCTCGCGCTCGGCCTCGCCGCGACCCGCGGCCGCGATCCCGACGCGCCGCGCCACCTCTCGCAGGTGGTCGTGCTGGAGTGACCGCCGACGAGCTGCGCCTGGCCGACTTCCGGCCGCGCTCGCGGCTGCGGGTGGCCGCGCACGAGGTGCTCCGGCCGGCCGTACCGGCGATCGATGCCCACAACCACCTCGGTGCCGCGTTCGGCGGTGCCTGGGCCTCCCGTCCGCCGGGCGAGCTGTTGCCGATCCTCGATGAAGCCGGCGTCGAAGCCGTCGTCGACCTCGACGGGGGCTGGGGCGAGACGCTCGCGGCGGAGATCGAGCGCTGGCAGCGGCCGCAGCCCGATCGCATCGCCGTCTTCGCCGGCCTCGACTACGAACGCTGGGCCGAGGACGAACGCTTCGGCGAGACCGAGGCCCGACGGCTCGAGGCGGCGGCCCTGGCGGGGGCTCGGGGCCTGAAGGTCTGGAAGGTGCTCGGGCTTCGGGCGCGCGACACGGGGGGTCGCCTCGTGGCCGTTGATGACGCACGGTTGGACCCGCTGTGGGCCGCCGCTGCTCGGCTGGCGCTGCCGGTCGTCATCCACGTCGCCGACCCGGTCGCCTTCTTCGAGCCCCTGGACCCGGCCAACGAGCGCTGGGAGGAGCTCCACGCCCACCCCGACTGGCACTTCTGGCCCACGCGTCCGGCGGGCCGCCCCGATCTGCCCGGCTTCCCGCCCTTCGACGAGCTGCTTGAGGGGTTGCGCCGGGTCCTGCTGCGCCACCCGGCGACGACGTTCATCGGCGCGCACGTGGGTTGCGCCGCCGAGGACCTGGCATGGGTGGGGGCGACGCTCGAGGCGTGCCCGAACTTCCACGTGGACATCGCCGCCCGCCTGGGCGAGCTGGGGCGGCAGCCGTACACCGCGCGGGCGTTCTTCGAGCGGTACGCCGATCGTGTCCTCTTCGGTGTGGACGTCGAGCCGGACGCGGAGGTCTACCGCCGCTACTACCGCTTCCTCGAGACCCGGGACGAGTCCTTCGACTACGACACCGACGCGCTGCCCGGACAGGGCCGCTGGCAGATCCACGGCATCGGTCTGGCCGAGGAGGTGCTGCGCCGGGTCTACCGCGACAACGCCCGGCGCCTCATCTTCGACCGGTAGCGGTCCGCCGCGCGCGCGGGATGACCAGGCGCAGGGCCGTGTGCGTCGCGGAGAAGGCCACGACCTTGTTGTCCACGAGGCCGGCGGCGAGCGCAGCGCCGATGACGTCCACGTCGCGGATGGTCGCCGCCTTGCCCTTGTGCGAGACGACCCAGATGGCGCCGTTCGGCTTCTTGTCCCCTGCAGCTCGACGATCGGGGCCAGCTCGGCGAGCGAGTCGGCGGCGAGGAAGATGAGGTCCGTCCCAGGCAGCGGCGCCCCATCGGTGATGTCCTGCGTGTGGGCCTCCAGCGCCGCCCGGAAGTCCGGGTCCGCGACGCCCATCACGGCCACGCGAGCACCCGGGAAGACGCCCAGCTTGTCGATGACCGGCCTGTCGTAGACGCGCTCGGGGCTCACGCGGACGGGACGCGGCTCGCGCTCGGGGCTGCGGCCGCGCGCGAGGTCGCTGACGCCCGCGGGCCACGTTCGATGGCGCCCTCGAGGAGGGCCAGCATGGTCGGCGATCCCAGTTCCGCGATGAGCGCGCGGGCCTGGTCGGCCGCCACGCGCCCATACGGCTCGTCCACGCCGAGGAGCCCGACGGCAGCCGTGAGCATGAGCGCCCGGTCCACCCGGAAGCCCAGCTGGTCGAGGACCTCGATGGCCGACCGGAAGCCCGCCGCCCCGGCCGCCACGCGGCCCTCGAAGACGTCGATGGCGGCATCGAAGGCCGTCGTACTCACGTCGGCCACCCGGCCGCGAACGCCGACGGATCGCCAGCCCTCGCGAACGACTCGCACGGCGGCCTCGTCGCCGGCCAGGAGCGCGTGGGTGCCGGCGACGATGTGTCCGGACATGGCCCAGGTCCCGCTCATCGTGGGCAGCGCCGCCATGACGGTCCGGTAACCTGCGTCTGGGTCGCCGGACAGCGTCCGAAGAAGGCCCGCGTTGAAGGCGTGATAGAAGTGCGACTGCGGATCGCCTTCGGCGGGGAGCTGAGCCTCGATCTCGTTGCGCTGCCGGAAGGCGCCCTCGAGGTCGCCCTGATAGGCGGCGATGGCCATGCGCGTCTCGGCGAAACCCAAGCGATATCCGAGCGGCACCTCGTCGCCGGCGAACACGTCGGCCTGCGCCAGGCACCACGCCCAATCGCCGAGGTCGTGGGTGGCGGTCCCGAGACTCACGGCCACGAGTTGGCGTTCCCAGTCGCGGAGCCCGACGCGGCGCGCCGTGACGAGCCCCTGGCGGGCCCCTTCCAAAGAGTCGGCGGGATCGTCGAGGTCGAGGAACAGGAGGTTGTTGCGGGCGCGCAGCTCGGCCTCGATCAGGCCGTGAGCCTCCGCGAAGCGGACGGCGCCACGCATCAGCGCCAGCGCCTCCTGGAGACGGCCCACGTCGGCCATCGCGCCGGCCTTCGTGTTGAGTGTCTCGGCGATGACCGGCGCCAGGCCGAGGCGCTCGGCCGCGATGAGCGCCTTCTCCGCCCAGGGCAGCACGTTTTCGGGCGGCTCCGCGCTCCGCCAGTGAGCGCGCGCGAGCTCCGAGGCCAGGCCGGCGAAGACGGTGTCGTCCACGCTTCCGCTGGCCTCGACCCGGGCCGCCGCCGCCTCGAGCGTCGAGAGCGCTGCGGGAACCGCGCCTTCATGGAGGAGGATGGCGCCCAGGCGCGTCGTAGCGCGCACCTCGTCGGCGGTCCGCCCGGCGCCGCCATACCAGGCGATGGCCTCAGCCAACGCGCTTTTGGCGGCCTCGAAGTGGCCTCCGAAGTAGGCGGCGTCGGCCAGCCGTTCCGTGACCGCCGCCTGCTCTGCGGCGTCGGTGGTGACGGTCAGCGTCTGCCGGTACAGCGCCGCCGCCTGGTCGTGAGAATGAAGCGCCAGGGCGCGCTCGGCGGCGGCACGGAGGGTGACCCGTGCCTGGGCGGCGACTGCCTCGCCCTCCGGCCCCGCCGGGCTGGCCTCGTAGGCGGCGACGTAGTGGCTGGCCAGGATGCCCGCCAGCTCGTCGTCGTCGAGCATCTCGTAGAAGCGTGCCGCGGCCAGGTGGCGGGCCCGCCGCTCGCGACGGCCGAGGGTCCCGTAGGCGACCTCCCGGATGACCGATTGGACGAAGCCGTACTGGCCGCGCTCCGGCGATCGGGGGTCGACATCGAGCTCGAGGATGTCGCGCCGGATGAGACCGTGCAGCCGGCTCTCGAGCGCCGGTTCGGCCTCTCCGGAGATGCCCGACAGGCCGGCCAGCGTGAAGGTCTTGCCCAGGATCGAGGCGTCCTGGAGAAGGGCTCGGTCGGCCGCGGGAAGGGCATCGAGGCGGGCCGCGATGAGTGCCTGGAGATTGGCCGGGATCTCCAGCCGATCGAGCTTACGCGTGGCCCGGAAACCACCTTCGGTCACCTCGAGGCGTCCGCTGTCGAGGAGCATGCGGAACGTCTCCACCGCGTAGAGGGGGACGCCGTCGGCCTGCTCGACGATGCGCCGGACCACGCTGGCATCCAGCCCCGCCGCCATCCCTTCGACCAGCTGGATCATGGTCTCGTCGGCCAGGGGCTCCAGGTGGATGGCGGTGAAGTGGTGCTGCCCCGCGCCCCACGTCGGGCGGCGGTCGATGAGTTCCGGTCGTGCCAGGCTGACGATGAAGATGGGACGCCCGCGCGACCATTCGAGGATCGACTCGATGAAATCGAGCAGCCCGGCATCCGCCCAGTGGAGGTCCTCGAAGACCATCATCACCGGACCGCGGTCGGCGACTCGCTCGAAGAACGTCCGCCAGGCAGCGAAGAGCTCCTCTCGCTGGCCCGGCGGCGCCTCCTCGAGGCCGAGCAGGGCCAGGATCCGCGGCGCGATCCAGTGCCGTTCGTCCTCGTCGGCCACGTACTCGGCAAGTGTCGTGGCGACCTTCTCCCGGGTGGTGGCCTCGTCGTCGCCCTCGGCCAGGCCGGCCCGCCGCCGGACCATCTCCCCGAGCGCCCAGAACGTGACGCCGTCCCCATACGACGGAGACCGGCCCTGGTGCCAGAAGACGTCCTCGGCCAGGCCGTCGAGGTACTTCTCCAGCTCCCAGGCCAGACGGCTCTTGCCGATGCCCGCGATGCCTACCAGCGAGACCAGCCGCGCCCGCCGCTCTCGCGCGGTGGCGTGATAGAGGTCCTTGAGGAGCTGAAGCTCGTGGTCGCGCCCGACGAAGGGCGGCTCGATGCCGGTCGTGCGACCCATGCCCTTGCGTCCGGCCACGACGCGCACCGCCCGCCAGGCCGCGACGGGCAGGGCCTTGCCCTTGACCGTCCGGTCGCCGGCCGGCTCGAAGGTGATGGCGTCACTGGCGGCGAGGAGGGTCGCCTCGCCGATCAGGACCTCGCCTGGCGCGGCGGCCGACTGCAATCGTGATGCGGTGTTGACGAGGTCTCCGGCGACCATCCCTTCGCCCTGCGCCCCGACCGTGACCGCCGCTTCGCCGGTCAGGACGCCCACCCGCAGCTGCAGCCCGCCGACGGAGCCGACCTGGAGCGCCGGGCCCGCCTCCACCAGGTCGAGGGCGGCGCGCACCGCCCGCTCGGCGTCGTCCTCGTTGGCCACGGGCGCACCCCAGATGGCCATCACGGCATCGCCGATGAATTTCTCGACCGTGCCGCCGTAGCGGCCGATGATCTCCCGGGCGACGTCGAAGTAGCGCGAGAGGAACTCGCGGACGTCCTCGGGATCGCGATCCTCGGAGGCGGCCGTGAACCCCACCAGGTCGGCGAAGAGGACCGAGACGAGGCGACGTTCCGACTCCGGGGCCGTCGCGGCGACGCCCGGGGCGGGCACCTCCGATGCCGACATCGGCGTTCCGCATTCGCCGCAGAAGCGATCGGCCGGTGGGTTCTCGTGGCCGCACTTCGGGCAAACGGCCGCGAGGCGCGTGCCGCACTGGCCGCAGAACTTGCGGCCCGGCTCGTTCTCGTGTCCGCAGGTCGTACAGCGCATCCGCGGAGCGTAGCCGAAGGCGCGCCGCGGGGGTAGTGCGTACCATCGACCCGATGCCCACGAACCGCCTTGCCGGCGAGACGAGCCCGTACCTGCTCCAGCACGCCCACAACCCGGTGGACTGGTATCCGTGGGGGCCGGAGGCGCTGGCCCGCGCTCGCGAGCTCGACCGCCCGATCTTCCTGTCGATCGGCTACGCGGCCTGCCACTGGTGCCACGTCATGGAGCGCGAGTCGTTCGAGGACGAGGCCACCGCCGCCCAGATGAACGCCGACTTCGTGGGGATCAAGGTGGACCGCGAGGAGCGGCCGGACCTCGACGCGATCTACATGGATGCGGTCCAGGCCCTCACCGGGAGCGGGGGCTGGCCGATGAGCGTCTTCCTCACCCCGGACGGGCGCCCGTTCTACGGCGGCACGTACTTCCCTGACACGCCGCGCCATGGGATGCCGTCGTTCCGCCAGGTGCTCGCGAGCATCGCCGGCGTCTGGCGCGACGACCGAGCGCGAGCCGAGGCGGTGGCCGATCGACTCACCGGCGCGATGCGCGCCCAGGCCCCCGCCTCGGGCCTGGTCGGGTCCGACGGGCGCCCGCTCCCCGGCTCGACCCCGGCGCCGTCGATCGCCCCGGGCCTGCTCGATGAGGCGACCAAGGCCCTCGCCGGGGGCTTCGACCCCGTCCATGGCGGCTTCGGCGGGGCCCCGAAGTTTCCGGCGCCGATGACCATCGAGCACCTGCTGCGGCGCTTCGTGCGGGCGGGCGACATGGGGGCGCTGGCCATGGCGCAGCGCACGCTCGACGCGATGGCCGCGGGCGGCATCTACGACCAGCTCGGCGGGGGCTTCGCCCGCTACGCCACCGACGCCGAGTGGCTCGTGCCGCACTTCGAGAAGATGCTCTACGACAACGCCCAGCTCGCCCGCGCCTACCTCCATGCGTGGCAGGTCACCGGGGAGCGGCACTATCGCGAGGTCGTCGAGGAGACGCTCGACTACGTCCTGCGCGAGATGGTCACGCCGGAGGGCGGCTTCGTGGCGAGCCAGGACGCCGACACCGACGGCGCTGAGGGCGCCACCTACGTCTGGACGGCGGCCGAGGTGGCCGAGGTGCTCGGCGCCGACGCCCCGCTCTTCGCCGAGGCCTACGACGTGACCGAGCGCGGCAACTGGGAGGGGCGCACGATCCTGCGCCGCGTGCGTCACGACGACGGGCCGGAGCCTCGGCTGCGGGAGGCCCGTCGTCGCCTCCTCGCCCGTCGCGGCGAGCGGCCCCAGCCCGCCCGCGACGGCAAGGTCATCGCGGCCTGGAACGGGCTCATGCTGGCGGCCCTGGCCGAGGCGGCCGCTGCCCTCGGGCGGGACGAGTACCGCGCCGCCGCCGCGCGCGCCGCCGCGTTCCTGCTCGATGCGCTGCGCGGGCCGGACGGGCGACTGCGCCGCTCCTGGAAGGACGGTCGAGCCACAGCCGCGGCCGTGCTGGAGGATCATGCGAACCTGGCGGAGGGCTTGCTGTCGCTGTACGGGGCGACCTTCGACGAGCGCTGGTTCGTGGCCTCGCGGGAGCTGTGTGAGACGATCCTCGCCCGATTCACCGACCCGGCCGGGGGATGGTTCGACACCGCCGACGACCACGAGGCGCTCATCGCCCGCCCCAAGGGACTCCAGGACAACGCGCTGCCCAGCGGAGGCGCCATGGCGGCCACGATCCTCCTGCGCCTCGCGGCGCTGACCGGGGAGGGGCGGTTCCGCACGGCCGCCGAGGTGGCTGTCGCCGCGGTCGCCCCACTGGCCGGCCGCCACCCGAACGGCTTCGCCCAGTGGCTCGTGGCCGCCGACCTCGCGGCGTACCCCATCGACGAGGTGGCGATCGTCGGGGAGCCGGACGACGCCGCGACCGCCGCACTGCTCGCCGCCGTGCGCGGCCGGTTCCGCCCCGGCGTCGTGGTCGCGCGCGCATCTCCCGCCGCGTCGGGTTCGTCGGCCGTGCCCCTGCTCCATGATCGCCCGCAGCTCGACGGCCGCGTCACCGCATACGTCTGCCGCGGCTTCGCCTGCCGGAAGCCGGCGACCTCGCCCGAGGAGCTCGCGAGCCAGCTGGCTGGTTAGTTCGGGCGCCCGTCCCAGATGGGGTCGACGATCCGCCCGATGATGTAGCCCGCCCCGGTGACGGCGAGGGCGACGATCACGGGGTTCACGAGGACCACGAGGTCGATCTCCGGCGGCTCGAGGCCGTAGCCGAGGAGGCCGGCGCCGATGACGCCGACCCAGAGGGCCAGCAACCCCACGAGCCCGCGCCCGAAGGCCCCGCCCACGCCGCCGATGACGAAGCCGGCCGCGACGACGGCGAACGTATGGGCCAGTTCCCCATCCACGTTCGCCACCAGGGCGTCCGCGGCCCACGAGCCGCCCAGGCCGGCGACGCAGGCCAACAGCGTGCCGACGATGAGGCTGCGGCTGACGCGGGTGGCAAACCGTGCGGTCACGCCCCCGAGGGTAGCGACCCGCAGCCCGGACGTGAAGGGGTCGCCGCGGCTACCCTCCCGGTGTGACGACCGACGACCTCGCCGCGCTGCCTGCGCCAGGCGCCCTGCTCTTCGACCTCGACGGGACCCTCGTGGACACGGTCGGGCGGCGCGTCGAGGGCTGGCAGGCGGCCTTCGCGGAGTTCGGCGTCGCCGCCGACCGCGACCGGATCGCGGCGCTCATCGGGTCCGACGGCAAGCGCCTCGCTCGCGAGGTGAGCACGGCGGCCGGCCACTCGCTGGCGGAGGCCGTCATCGACCGCGTCGACCGGCGCGCCGGGGCGCTCTTCAGCGCGCTCAACCACGACCCCCGCCCGCTCCCCGGCGCGGCCGAGCTGCTCCAGGCCCTGCTCGACGGGCCGCTGCCGTTCGCCATCGCGACCTCCAGCCTGGGCGCCCAGGTGACGGCCTCGGTCGACGCCCTCCGCCTGCCGCATCGACCGACGGTCGTGGACGGCGAGCATGTCGAGCACGCCAAGCCCGCCCCGGACCTGCTGTTGCTCGCCGCGGAGCGGATGGGCGCGCCGCCCCAGCGCTGCTGGTACGTCGGCGACGCGGTCTGGGACTTCCTCGCCTGTCGCGCCGCCGGGATGACGGGCGTGGCCGTGCCGACGGGCGCGGCGGGCGCGGACGAGCTGCTGGCCGCCGGCGCGGACGTCGCGATCGCCTCGCTTGACGAGCTGGCTTCGGAGCTGCGGCGCAGGGGCCTCCTGGCTGGGTAGGCGGGCTCGACTCACGGTCAGGACGGGGAGCCCTCCGAGCCAGGCGCACCGAATCGCGCCGGGTCCAGCGCGGCGGGGATGACGACCGCCTGTCCGACGACCAGGTCCGCGACGAGGCGCGCCGAGCCCGGCCCGATCGAGATCCCCCAGGGCCCGTGTCCGGCGCATACGAACAGGCCGGCGATTCCCGGGACAGGTCCGACCAGGGGACGACCGTCGAGCGCGACCGGCCTGGCGCAGGCCCGGACGTCGCGGATCGGCGCGTCGAGGAGGGCAGGCACGAAAGCCGTCGCCCGACGGAGGATCCGTTCGGTCCAGGCCCTCGGGTCCGGTTCGGCTTCCAGGAACGTCGATCCGATCGACGACATCCCACCCGCGGTGACCAGGCTGAACTCCGGGGTCGTTGCCGGATCCCCGACCTCCACACCGGCTTCGGCTGCGACCTCTCCCGTGCCGAGGGCGGCATCCATCTCCGCCTCCTCGAGGACGTGGCCGGGAGGCTTGGCCAGGCTGGTCTCGACGACGACTCCCCACAGTGGCCGGATCGGGCTCCACGCGCCGCTCGGATCGATGATCCCCGGAGACCACGGACCGGCGGCCACGACCACCGCCCCGGCCGGTTCGAATCGCCCATCCACCCTGACGCCGGTGCAGCGACCTCGCTCGGTGACCAAGCTCGCCGACCGACCCTGGCGGATCGTCGCGCCGCGCCGCTCCGCGAGAGTGGCGAGGGCGTACGTCGGGGCAGCCGGCACGACCGGATAGCCGATCGGGACCCGGCAGGCGGACACGCCCGGTCCGATCGCCGGCTCGATGACCTGCAGGTCGCCATCCTCGAACACCGTCGGCGCGAGGTGGGGGAACAGGGCCTCGATCCGGCGGGCGAGGGGCCCGACCACGCCAGCGTGACGGGAGACGAGCAGGAGCCCGGCCGGCTCCCGCGCCAGGCGAAATCCGGCCTCCGGCAGCTCGAGCGCAAGCACGCGGTAGACGTCGAGCGTCTCCTCGTACATGCTCACCAGTGCCGGATCGAACGGATGCTGCACCACGCCGGAGTTGCGCCCCGATGCGCCGGCCGCGATCGCCTCGCGCTCGTACAGGACGACCCGCGACCCGCCCGCCGCGAGGTGGGCGGCGGCCGCGACGCCAGCGATCCCGCCGCCGATGATGGCCACGTCTGCAGTCATCTCGTGTCCCGGCGCGATGGTCAGTCCAGCGCGATCCGGATGCGCTTGTTGATCCGACCTTTCGATTCGTAGCCGGTGACGCGGATCTGGCCGACCTCACGGGTGTTGGCCACGTGCGTGCCGCCATCCGCCTGGAGGTCGAGGCCGATGATCTCGATCGTGCGCACCTCGGCGATGCCCGCGGGCAGGAGGTTGACCTTGGTGCGGATGAGGTCGGGGATGGCGAAGGCCTCGTCCCGCGGCAGGCTCCTGACCCGCACGTCGCGGTGCGCGGCCAGCTCCGCGTTCACCCTGGCCTCGATCTCGCCCACCAGCTCGCCGGACATCGTCTCGAACTCGAAATCCATGCGCCCGGCGCCGGGCTCCATGTTGCCCCCGGTGACGAGCGCCCCGTAGTCGCGCCAGACCACGCCGCACAGCGTGTGCAGCGCGGTGTGGGTGCGCATGAGGCGGTGGCGCCGCTCCCAGTCGATGGTGGCCGTGACCATGTCGCCCACCGCCGGTCCCTGGGCCACGTCGAGGAGGTGGACGATGTCCTCGCCCGACTTACGGGCGCCGAGGACGGTCCAGGTCGTCCCGTCCGCCCGCGCCACGGTACCGCTGTCCGCGGGCTGGCCGCCTCCGCCCGGATAGAAGACGGTCCGGTCCAGCGTGACGAGCACGCGCCCATCATCGCCGGCTTCGACCGCGGTGACGGCGGCCTCGACGGACCTGGCGTAGGCGTCGCGATAGCAGATCGCGTCGCTCACGGCACGACCGCGAAGGTGCCCTTCATGAGGGCGTAGTGGCCGGGGATGGTGCAGCCGAAGGCGAGCGCGCCGTCCGTATCGAAGGTGTAGCTGAACTCCTTCGTGCCCGCGGAGAAGGGCATCAGGCCGGGCAGGTCATGGCCGCCGATCCGGAGCTGCTCGTCCGTCCCGACACGGAAGTCGTGGTCGAAGCCGGCCGAGTTCGTGATGCGGAACGTGTACGTTTCACCCTGTTTCACGGTGAGCGTCGACACCTGGCTGCCGGCCTGCCTGATCTTCAGGGTGGCCGTCATCTCCAGCTCGATGACCCTCCCGGGAATGGGCGTCCCCGATGCCGAAGGCGGCGTGGCCGCCACCGGGCCACGGCAGGCGGCAAGGAGGGCAACGGCCGCGACCACGACGATGATCCCGTGGGAGCGCTGCTGGCACCGCGGGGATGTGTTCATGGCGCTACCGCCCGGGCTGCGGCGCCACGCCGGGGACCAGCCCGAGGCGGATGGCCACGCTGGTCGCCTCGACCCGTCCCGACACGCCGAGCTTGGCCAGGATGTTGCGCACGTGCACGGCCACGGTTCGCTCGCTGATGAAGAGCCGCTCGGCGATCTCGCGGTTGGTGCGCCCCTCGGCGATGATGGCCAGCACCTCGTATTCGCGCGGGCTGAGGTTGAACGGGTCGCGTGGCGGAGGCGGCTCGACGGGCAGCAGGCGCTCGCTGATGGCGCGCCCGGTGGCGCTCGTGGGGAAGGCCACGATCGGGGCGCCCTCGCCGCTCACCACGTCGGCCGGCGGCAGCCCGGCCAGGGCCTCGACGATCGTCGTCGGCGCCGTCTCCTCCCCGGACAGCTCGACCGGCCAGCGCCCGGTGGCGTCGAGGCTGAGCTGCGTGGCGTCGGCGGCCTCGGGCGCCCCGAAGGCGAACGCCGGGCCGGCCGCCGCGTCGGACGGACGCCCGGGTCCGACTGCCACGATCGCGGGCCGCGCCCCGGCCTCGGTCCCCGCTTCCGGCAGGGAGATCCGGCCCCGCTGCGCCAGCCGCGCCAGCTCGCGCATGAGCGGCCGCGCGGGCAGCGCCGCCGCCAGCTCCCAGGCCGCACGCAGTGCCTCCTTCGCCCGCGGCCGCTGGTCGCGCGCCTGGAGGGCGGCCGCGGCCTCCCACCAGCGCGCCTTGGCGGCCGCGTAGGGGACGTGCAGCTCGAGCCAGCCATCGGCGACGGCGGCCCAGTCGGCGGGATCCGCGCGGCCGCGCAGCCGGGCATGGTGCGCGCGAGCGGTCGCGACGTGGAGCCGGGCCTCCCGTGTCGAGCCGAGCCCGGCCGGCATGACGTCCCCGGCAGTCCGACGCTCGGCCTCGGCCACGACCGAAGCGGCAAGCTCACCGGCCGCGGCCACGGCGCCCATGTCGCGCCGGGAGCGTGCAGCGTCGGCGACGGCGGCGCAGACCTCGGCCGTGGTCGATGCGGCAAGCGCGACCTGGCGGCGATCGTCCGTCTGGAGCACGCGCTCCCAGCCGCGCCGCGCGACGCGCTCGGCGTCCGCGATGTCGTCCCGCCAGAGGGCGAAGCTGACGGCGTTGCGCTGCACCGTGGCCGACCACTGGCCCTCCGGGACGGCCTCGAGCTGAAGGAGGATCTGGCCCACCAGGCGGCTCGCCTCCTCGTCGCCACGGGACTCCACGAGGACGGCGCCCAGCGCCAGTAGCGGGCTCCAGGCGAGGCGACTGGGGCTCCACTCGAGCGCCGCCCGGCACTCCGCCTCGGACTCCGCCCAGCGTCCGAGCTTGAACAGGATGTCCGCGGCGTTGCCGCGCAGGAAGGCGCCGTAGGCCGCCTCCTGGCCCCACCGACGCGCCTCCGCGATGCCCTCCTGGACGACGGCCAGGGCGGCCTCGCCGCGGGCGTCGAGCTCGAGCAGGTGCGTGCGATTGGCGTACGTCCGCATGAGGTCGTCCAGCCGTCCCGCCCGACGGGCGATCGCCGCCGCCTCCTCGAGGACGGCCAGCGCACGGTCGATCTCTCCGCCGTAGCCCAGGTCGACGCCCAACGTGCACGTCGCGTGGCCCAGTTCTGCGTCCGCGGCCTCCCCCGCGCCGGCGGCCGTGGACCGCGCCTGCTGCGCGAGGGCGGCGCTCTCGGGAAAGCGGCCGTCCAGCATGAGCAGCTGAGCGAGCGACCCCAGGGCCCGCGCCCGCTCGGGTGTCGGCTCGTCGGGGATGAGCTGCGCCGCCGTCTCGAGCGCGTGCTGCGCGCCCACGTGATCGCCGGCCGCGGAACGGTACTGGCCGAGGCGCAGGTAGAGCAGCCCCACCTCGACCTGGAGATCGCGGCGGGCGTGATCGCCGCGGCGCGCGGCGTCGGCCACGGCCGACGCGTCGGCCAGCTCGGCGATCGCCTGCTGGGCCAGGCCGGCGGCGCGGCTGGCGTTGTCGTCGGCGAAGGCGGCATCGGCGGCCCGGGCGAGCAGCGCCGGCGTGGAGGTGGCCAGCGCCGGGACGCGCGGCTCGCGCGCGTCCACCAGCTCCAGGGCCCGTTGGTAGTGCAGGAGCGCCGTGCCGCCGGGATCGAGCCGCTCGGCCGCGGTCCCCGCCGCGAGGTGTGCGTTCCGGGCGGCGGCGAAGCGCATCGCCGCCTCCAGGTGCCAGGCCTGCTCGGCCGGCACATCCGCCAGGGTCCGGGCGAGCGCGTCATGGATGGGCTGGCGTTCGGCCGGCAACCCGAGCGCCTCGATCGCCTCCGCGTGGCGTTCGTGGAGGATGGCCACGGTGCGCCGATCCTCACGCGACGTGGACTCGGTCGCCAGGCCGCAGGCGATGGCTTCGGCAAGCGCTGCCCTGGACAGGCGGCCGCCCGGCAGGTCGACCGCGAGGATGGTCTCCGCTGGCAGGGGGCGCCGCGCGGCCGCGAGCAGGCGCAGGCAGCGCGCCGCGCCCACGCTGAGGGTCGCCAGGCGGGCGCGCACGATGTCGTCGAAGGGGTCGGACAGCCGGATCCCCTCGTGGACCTGGGCGGCGACGAGCTGCTCGGCGATGAGCGGGTTGCCGCCGCTGCCCTCGACCACCGCGGCCACGAAGGCGCCCGACGGCCGCTCGCCGAGCAGCGCCTCGAGCAGGCGCACGATCTCGTGCCGCTCCAGCGGCCCGACGTTCAGGCGTTCTACGCTGGCGTCGGTCTCGATCGCCGCCGCCAGGCCGCGCATCGGGTGGCGGCGGTGGATCTCGTCGGGGCGGTAGGCCAGGACGAGGCAGACGGGGAGGCCGCGCCCGATGCGCAGCGCCGTATCGACGAAACGCCGCGTGCCGGGATCGGCCCAGTGGAGGTCCTCGAGGGCAAGCAGCACGACGCCCTGCCCGGCCAGCCGCTCGAGGGTGCCCAGGATCCCCTCGGCGAGGCGGCTGGCCTGCTGGTCGGGGGACGAGCGCAGCGGCGCCGCCGGCACGACCCCGAGGCCCTCGAGGCGCTCGGCCAACCCGGGCAGGAGCGTGGCGACCTCGGTGCCGGCCGGTCCCACGACGGCCGCCAGGCGCTCGTCGGGCAGCCGCGCCAGGGCGGGCTCGAGCGCCGCCGCGAGCGGCGCGTAAGGCACGCCGCCGAGGGGCTCGTGAGCCGTGCCGCGAGCGACGATGACGTCCGGCAGGTCGGCCAGCCGGAGCTCGAGCTCGGACACCAGGCGCGAGATGCCGATGCCGGTCGGTCCGGTCAGCGCGAGGCGGCCCGGGCGGCGATCGGCCACCCGTTCGAGACCGGCGGCGAGGCGCGCGAGTTCCCGGTCCCTGCCGACGAAGGCCATCGGCACAGGATACGCGGCCGATGCCCGACGCGGCCGGCCGATCCCCGGCGCCCGGCGCCTGGGCGATACTGCGCCCGTGCCCGATCCCGCGCCCACCGTCCACCGGAACAACCGCCTCAACGAGCTGAGCGGCGAAGCCTGGCTCTACTTCACGAAGTCGCTCTGGACGA
>Ga0334722_10001498_pt1 | contig 29006 bp, 25 predicted proteins | sample C3_bottom_MG_FD_207210 | JGI IMG/M metagenome (GOLD analysis project Ga0334722, IMG submission 207210) | Sediment microbial communities from Yellowstone Lake, YNP, Wyoming, USA - C3_bottom | ecosystem: Environmental > Aquatic > Freshwater > Lake > Sediment | place: USA: Wyoming | collected... | reverse complement strand
CTCGCGATGTCGCTGACGCATGTGAAGAGGTAATAGTCTGAAGATCGGTCAAAAAACTAAACGGAGGTAGTACCATGAAGAAAATCAGTATTGCAGTCTCGTTTCTGTTCCTCATCGCTGGTTTTACGAGTATCGTCCATGCGGATATCAACGATTTTATTCGCCGGGTCAATGAACAGGCCAAAGCTGACATAAAAGGCTTTAACGCCAAGCTCAGTACGCAGTTCGGCATCCCGCTTCCGAAGGTAAACGAAATCCTGAAGGCAGTTGCTTCCCCGGCCGATGCCTTTATGGTCCTCCAATTGGGCCTGATGACAAAAAAGCAGCCCGAAACGGTCGTACAGGCATATCAGGCAAACAGGGACAAGGGATGGGGTGTTATTGCCAAGGAACTCGGCATAAAGCCCGGCTCTCCTGAATTCCACGCGCTCAAGCGCGGCGATTTCGCCTTAACGGGTAAAGCAGGGGACAGTCAGGATCAAGGACCGGGCAAGGGAAAAGGGAAGGGACACAGGAAATAAACTTGTGTCGTACTGTATCATTTGTTTTGACTACGAAAAATAACAGAAACGAGGATGTTTGAATTTACAACTGGACAATTTACGCATCCCCGTTGAAATCGACGGGAAGGATGCATATGTAAAAGCGGCTGCGCAAAAACTGAATATTGCAGAGACAGCCATTCAGATCGTCAAAATACTGAGCAAGTCACTCGATGCCCGCGATCAAGAGCAGTTCTACTACGAAGTATCCCTCGTGGCTGCTACTTCTGACAGCTTTGACAACAACGAAAACCTTCCTGTATACACCGAGAAAATAGCGAAACCAAGAGAATTGAAAAACAGTGCTGAGCGGCCGGTTGTCATTGGTTTTGGTCCTGCCGGCATGTTCGCTGCTCTTGAGCTTATTGCCTATGGGCTCAAACCGATCATCTTCGAACGGGGTAAAAAACTGGAAGAGCGCCATATTGATGTTCAAAAATTCATGCAAGAAAAGGTGCTCGATCCTGAATCGAATGTCCAGTTCGGCGAAGGCGGTGCGGGTTCTTATTCCGACGGGAAGCTGTTTTCCCGGAAAACGAATAACGAATATATCAACAAGGTGCTGGATACGTTCATTCAATTCGGCGCGCCTGAAGAAATAGGGTATGTCAGCAAGCCCCATCTGGGAACGGACGTCTTGTGCGGGATCGTCCGCAATATACGGAACCATATCCTCGAACAGGGCGGCGAGATATATTACAGTTCAAAAATGACGGACATTCTTCTGTCAGACAATGCAGTCGTCGGCGTCGTCATAAACGGAGAAAAGGAATATCACTGTTCAAGCATCTATCTTGCCGTGGGACATTCCGCGCGCGATACCTTTGCGATGCTCCATACCAAGGGTATTATTCTTGAGCAGAGGTCGATCTCCGTCGGGGTGCGGGTGGAGCACCCGGTGGAGCTCATCAATCAGATGCGCTACGGCGACAAATACAAGGACTTCTCCGCTATCGGGGCGGCCACCTATTCGCTGAATTACACTGACCGGAAAATAAAAAGGGGCGTGTATACCTTCTGCATGTGTCCAGGCGGCGAGGTGATAAACGCATCATCCGAACAAGGCATGCTGGTCGTAAACGGCATGAGCTACTCCCGCAGGGCATCGGCATTCTCCAATGCGGCCATGGTGGTAACCTGCCAGACCGACGATTACGGACCAGCCGGTCCCCTGGCCGGAATCGAGTTCCAAAAGGATATCGAACGAAAGGCGTTTCACGCTGGTGGGGGGAAATGGGCCGTCCCTGCTCAGAACCTGCTGGATTTTTTAAGCAGGAAGGTCTCGGGCAGTTTAAATAAGAATTCCTGTGCCACGGGAACAGCAGCCACGGACATGCATGAGATATTCCCCGCGTTTGTAAGCGATGCGCTCGTGGCCGCTTTCAGGACCTGGGAAAAGACGTACCCGTCATTTGTTTCCGCTCATGCCCTATTGATCGGTGCTGAAACAAGAACGTCGGCTCCTCTTCGGATCACCCGCAGTGAAAAATTTGAATCAGTGAACATCAGAAACCTTTTTCCCATAGGCGAAGGCTCCGGCTATACCGGCGGAATAACGAGTTCGGCCGCTGATGCGATACGGGCGGTGGAGGCTGCTCTGGCTGGCCGCTAGTATAGCCGACAAACTCGCGTTAAATTATCAATAAGTTAAACAGATTTCGATATCCCGGTATGGTGATTTCTGATACACTCATGCATATCGTTGCATGAAATAGTATGGGAGTCCGGGTGAAATCATTGGTATGCCTCTGAAAAGCATATATGGATATCGCATAACATTCTTAAAAAAACATCTGCCTATATATGCCAGCGTCTAACTGCATAACAATTGATTAATGGAGGTATTGAATGACACTTCCAAATATATGTCTTAGATGTTTCAACAAAACGTGCGAAACATTTCCAAGTGAAGAATTACATTTTTGTGAGTATGACATCGCTGTAATCAAGATTAACAATTCAATCATAAAAAAAGAAGCGCTGGTGCCACTGCGTCACATTTCGGAAAATTTGCGTCATGCGGTCAATCCTGTTTTGAATGTTATTGTCGAGGAGCTTAACTTACTTGAGCCTTCATTGTCGCTTAGACGGCTGGATCTTAGCACGCCAGTCGGGAAAATATTGGCGGCGACTAAAGTAGTTGATATGTTTGTACAAATGATTTCAGGTGTCAACGAATTCAAACCCAGCATAACAGGCGCACAACATGACCCCCCGAGGAAGATAAACAGCATGATCAAAAAATATCATGATGTTTACTCAGTTCTTAGAAACTCGCGCAGAAATCCTCATTTAACACTTAACGTAGAGTTACCTGAATCAATATTTGTTAATTTCTGTCCTGATATTTATGAATATATTGTTTCTATTTTGGTAGACAATGCTTGGAAGTACTCAGAACATCACACCAGTCTTACAGTGCAAATAAAGAAAACTACAACGTCGAAGGCCGATATTCTTTTTGTTAACGAATCTAAGCCAATCGCAATTGATGCCGATGTTTTCTCAAAAGGCTATAAATCTGTAAAAGAATCCGACGGGTTTGGTTATGGTTTGTATTGGGCGCGTATTCTTACAGATTATTACAATAGACTTATGAATAATCACGATCAACTTCTAGAACTAAAACATAGGCAAGAAATACTTTCCGATAAGTTAGCGATACAGACCTTTGTATTAGAAAATACTGATTACATTGAAAGAGGGTAGTTTATGAAAAATCAGTTGGTAGTTCAAATTGGTAAGTTTTTGATGAAATATGGAAATCTCAGAATATGCATTATAGACGACCAAAAAACATATTTTTCAGAAAACATGCTGAGAATAGCCAAAGCAGCAGGCTTTTCAAATATAAAAAGATACTTTTTGGTTGATAAAGAACTTATGCAACAACTTCTTCGAAATCCGCCTGATATTGTTATTCTAGACATTAAAGGTGTAGCTGACACAGCTGTTGCCAAGGACGGATTTAGTGTAGCTAAGACACTGTATGATAATACGGAAACATTTATAGTAATTACGTCAGCGCACAAGTTTTTTTTACACGAGTCGCATAAAAGCTATGATTACATGATAAAAGAACGCCTCTTGACCGCATTAGATTTTGTAGATGAGCTGTCGATTATTGTCGATCAATATTTAAAAGTTAAGATCAGATTCTATAAAAAAATTATCTTCAAAATTGGATTTTCAATGTTGCGAAAAACAATTACAAACGGAGCAAGCGCTTAACCATTGGAGGCACGACAGAGGAATATACCGTTGTCATGGCTCCAGTTTTCGAAGCTCGAGCGAAGAAGCCACGGGAAGTCATGGGTCAAATCATTGATATTGACATTGATGTCACGAATAAAGATTTTACACCAAGAAAGACTTTGTTATTTGTAACTTAACTCAAGCCACTGCTAGTTGAATCCACAAGTGATCAGTCAAGGGGAAGATTAATACGAGGATGTAAATGGAAAACCCGTTAAAAAAAGGCGCAGGCGAACTTTTTATCGTCGATAACAGCGATACCGACTGGAAGGTACGCTCCTATTTGTCGGACTGGTGTGAGCTTTCAAAGGCATTCGATATTGCCACAGGCTACTTTGAGATCGGCGCACTGCTTTCACTAAAAGAAAAATGGCAAGCAGTTGATCGGATACGCATCCTGATGGGTGATGAGGTGTCGCTGAGAACCAAGCGGGCTTTTGCGAAAGGGTTGGAGAAAATACACGGCAAATTAGATGACAGTCTTGAAGGGGAGAAGGACGAAAATGACTTCCTGGAGGGCGTGCCTGCAATCGTAGAGGGAATCCGGTCTGGAAAGATTCTGTGCCGCGTTTATCGCAAGGATAAATTTCATGCCAAAGCCTATATCACCCACGGTCGTGCTGCTGTAGTCGGTTCCTTCGGCTTGGTTGGATCATCCAACTTCACGAAACCTGGTCTTGATGATAATGTAGAACTCAATGTCCAAATTCGAGGACCAGAGGTAGGTCTTTTGCAAGAGTGGTATGAGCGGCACTGGGCGGAGTCGGAGGACATCACCGCAGAAGTATTGCGCACACTTGAGCGGCACACCAGTCTGCATACCCCCTTTGAGATATGGTTCAAGGCTCTTGATGAGTTCTTCCGAGGTCGCGAACTTGATCCCGATGCCTGGGACGAGGAACGGTCGATTATCTTCAAAATTCTCGACAAGTATCAACGGGACGCCTACCGCAATCTTTTGATTATAGCCAACCGCCACAAAGGAGCGTTCCTTTGCGATGGTGTCGGTCTTGGAAAAACATACGTCGGTTTGATGCTGATAGAAAGGCTGGTTTTTAAGGAATCGAAGCGAGTTGTTTTATTCGCGCCCAAGGCCGTCCGGGAGGACGTTTGGGATAGAGACCTTACGAAATACCTTCCAGAAGTAAACAGCGGATTTGTTAATTTAGTTGTCTACAATCATACAGATTTGCAGCGGCAGGGGAAGTGGCCGCAGGAAATTGCACTGACTGTGCGCGATGCCGACGTGGTCATCATCGACGAAGCGCATCATTTTCGAAATACAGGCGTAAAGGGCGAGGGCGTCACTGCCCCGTCGCGTTACCGCCTGCTTCAAAACTATATTCAGAACAGCGACCGACCCAAACAGGTTTATTTTCTCACGGCCACACCGGTCAATAATTCCATCCACGATTTTCGGCATATCATCGAGCTATTTACCGGAGGCACAGAACATTATTTTGCGACTACACTGGGCATTCATAATCTGCGGTCGCACTTTGTTCAACTGGAAAAAAGCATTCTCAAGGGGTTGCCAGCCATGGATCAGCTCGACTTGATTCTTGAGTCAGAAATTCAGGAGGCGGAAAGGCTCCTCCGAGCCGACAAAGTCTTTGAGGCATTGGTTGTTCAACGAAGCCGGTCCTATGTTAAGGAGAGTCAGCGGCTGAATGGCGGCAGCGGGGCGATCTTCCCGGAGCGTGAGTTGCCAAAGGTCGTACCATATAATATCAAAGCAACCTATGGTGCTCTCATGGAGAGTGTCAGAACGGCCTTTCATAAGGAAAAGCCACTCTTCGTTTTGGGGATATATTACCCCTTGTCTTATTGGATAGGTGACAAGGAGAGCCCGGAATACAGGTCTTTCGATGTGAACCGGCAGAAACAGGTGGTAATGCTGATTCGCACACTGTTTCTCAAACGGTTTGAGAGTTCTGCGAAAGCCTTCGAAGGCTCTTGTTGGCGTTTGATGCAAAAACTACTTGCTTGGGTAACAGTACATGCCGAGTCCGCGCACGACAAGCGTCGGTTGGAGCGCTGGATGACTAAGCATGGTGAGTTGATCGGCTATGTGCAGGCGCATCAACACGAACTTTGGCCAGATGAAGCAGATGAGGACGAAGTCGAAGATTTTCTTAGCGAAGACATTCTCAACTCGATTGAACGGCTGAACCCCGCAAATTATAACATCGACGCCATTTTGGATGACACCATTGATGATCTCGACCAGCTCGCCGACTTTTTGAGAGAGGTGGCCAGAGTAAAACCGGAACGAGATGACAAGCTTAAGGCTCTTATCAAGCTGTTGAAGACCGACAAAGTCCTTAAAAAGCATAAGGTGATTATCTTCAGCGAGTTCGCCGATACAGCTCGTTATCTGGAGCAAGAGCTTACCCGCGCAGGAATTGAGGGTTTGCATCGTATCGACGGTGGCAGCAGCCAGAAACATAGAAGCGACGTTATTCATCGCTTTGCGCCATATTACAATGACACGAGCAGCGCCGAGCTTGCTGCTGTCGGCAAAAAAGAAATACGTGTGCTAATCTCAACAGATGTGCTTTCCGAGGGTCTCAACCTTCAGGATGCCACGCGCTTGATCAACTACGATCTGCACTGGAACCCCGTCCGCCTTATGCAGCGCATCGGTCGTGTGGACAGACGTATGAATCCTGCGGTCGAGGCCCGCATCCTGGCTGATCATCCGGATCAAAAAGATTTACGTGGCAACGTAGCTTTCTGGAACTTCCTGCCGCCTGATGATCTTGACGAACTGCTTCAACTATTTCAGAAGGTCACGAAAAAAGTGCTGGTGATCTCCCGCACCCTTGGCATTGAAGGCCGGACACTGCTCAAGCCGGACGATGAATTCGATCCAGTCAAGGAACTGAACGAACAGTGTGACGGGACTCTTTCCGAAGCAGAGCAGCTACGCTTGGAATACCTCGAACTGATGAAACAGCACCCCGATGTGGCCGCGGCTTTGGCTGGTTTACCGCTTAAAGTCTTTTCAGGTCGTACGGCTTCACAACTGGGCACTCGGGCAGCGTTTTTCTGTTACCGCATTCCGCGTCCAGATCCCAACCTCATCGAAACCGAGACAGGCCAGCTGCGTTGGAGCGATTCAGCCGGATTTACGGTATGGCTGTGCTACGACCTGAACGAGAATCGCCTTCTTACTGCGCCGACAGCTATCGCCAATTTTATTCGATCAGAACCGACCACGCCGCGTCATTGCGCTATTGAACGCTTGGCGCTTTCTGAGGTGCGCAAGAAGGTTGAGAAACAGATCGTAAACGATTTTCTAAAACCTTTGCAAGCTCCAGTTGGTGTAACACCTATCCTCAAATGCTGGATGGAATTGAATTAGGAGCAAAATAATGCCGAGCAGTGCGGATCGTCTACGCAGCATTAAGACATTTAAGCAATTGGTACGTTACTTGGAGGATGAGCTTGATTGGCCTCTTGAGGAATACGGCTTTGACGAGCTAACCTACGAATATAAGCCAAGCGAAGTAGGTTTGAAGGATGATGATTCAACAAAAGCCCAGATATTCCAGTTACGGCCTATTCCAGGTATGCCATGGGGAATTTTCTTCGTTGAGTTCCACAAGAAGCGGATGCCTGTAGTTGTCTTGCGCCGTATCCTCAGTCACTTGGTGCTGAAAAAGCGCGCAGCGGCAAACAAAGCTCAGGCAGCAGCTTGGAATCTTGACGATCTACTCTTTATTTCCGCATTCGGCGAACAGGCTTCAGACCAGCGGGAAATTGCCTTCGCTCACTTCCATCAGGAAAAGGGTGACATGCCGACTCTGCGCGTCCTCGGATGGGACGGGGCGGATACCGCGCTTAAACTTGAGCATGTGGATGTAACTCTGCATGAACGTTTGCGGTGGCCAAGTAATCCTAACGATGTTGACGCTTGGCATCAGCAATGGTCTCGCGCATTCCGCCTCCGCATAGGCCACGTTATCCGTACCGCCGATGCCCTGGCCGAAGTTCTTGCCACACTTGCACGCGGTATACGCGATGCAGCGCGTACGCTAATGGACCACGAGTCCGAGCGAGGGCAACTGCGCAAGCTGCACAAAGCCTTCCAAACCGCACTGATCCACGACCTTACCGAGGAAAGCTTCGCTGATACTTACGCTCAGACCATTACCTACGGCCTGCTCACCGCCGCCATATCCCGCACGGAGATGAGCGAGGGCCGCCACGGCACCGTCCTGCTCGCCGAGAACATTACCGACATGGTGCCCGTCACCAATCCGTTCCTGAAAGAAATGCTCCAAACCTTCCTCCAGGCTGGGGGACGCAAGGGAGGCATCGATTTCGACGAACTCGGCATCCAGGATGTTGTCGAACTCCTGCGTGGCGACGAAACCGACCTGCCCGCCGTCCTGCGCGACTTCGGCAACAAGACCCGTGGCGAAGACCCAGTTATCCACTTCTACGAGCACTTTCTCAGCGCCTACAACAAGAAGCTCAAGATCCAGCGCGGTGTCTTCTACACTCCGCAGCCCGTTGTCTCCTACATCGTTCGTAGCGTCCATGAACACCTGCAAACCGAGTTCGGCCTCGCCGACGGACTGGCCGACACCACCACATGGGGCGAGATGGTAAAAAAGCACCCCAGCTTAAAACTGCCGCTGCTCACCGACGAGCCGGGCGAAAAGCGTACAATCTCCCCGGATGAACCTTTCGTCCAAATCCTCGATCCCGCCACCGGCACGGCCACCTTTCTCGTCGAAGTTATTGATGTCATATATCGTACTGTTATGGCTAAGTGGAGGAAGGCGGGTATGTCCGAGGCGCATCAGGGCGCTGCGTGGAATGAATATGTGCCGAAGCACCTTCTTCCGCGTCTTTATGGTTATGAGCTTATGATGGCACCTTATGCCATCGCCCACATGAAAATTGGCCTCAAGCTTGCCGAGACCGGCTACCGCTTTGGCACCGAGGAGCGAGTTCGCATCTACCTCACCAACGCCCTCGAACCGTGGGTGAAACAGCTGCCGCTCATCGGCTTCGACGCCCTCGCCCACGAAGCCGCCGCAGTGAACGAAATCAAACGGCACAAGCGTTTCACCGTCATAGTCGGCAATCCGCCGTATTCCGTGAAGTCATATAATAACGGCGCGTGGATTCAGGCGCTCATCGAGGATTTCAAGCGAGGACTGAACGAAACCAAAATCAACCTCGACGATGACTTCATCAAATTCCTGCGTTACGCCGGATACCATGCCATGCTAACAGGCACGGCGGTCATTGGCATGATTACGAACAACATCTTTTTGTCCGGTGTCACCCATCGGCAGATGCGTAACTTTCTTCTAAAACAATTCCCGATTGCCGAATTCTGCAACCTCCATGGTGATTCTCGGTATAATGAAATTCCGCCGCCTGGTTTCAAGAACGACAACGTTTTCGACATTCAGCAAGGAGTCTCGATTTCAATTCTGGCTCGGAGCTTTTCCGGGCGTGTACACGTATCATATGCGGACCTCTGGGGCTCATATGCTGAGAAGAGTGACGTGCTACAAGGAAATCGCACGATTTCGTCCACGCCGATTCAGCCTGAGTCGCCCTACTACTTCATTCAAGTTCCTAGCCAAACAGATACTTCCGGTTATTCCGCTTGGCCTCTCCTTACTGAATGGATGCCAACCTTCTCGAATGGCATCGAGACACATAAGGATGCTTTGACTGTTCATTTCACGAAGGACGAACTCAGATCGACCGCTGCCACGCTTTTGTCATCCACCACCGAAAAAGCCCGAGAAACTTTTGATGTTGGAAAAGACGGTCGGGATTGGCAGCTTTCTAACGCGGTTGATTCGCTCCGCAAGATGTCTGCACCGCATTTGAAAATTCAAACAATCACTTATCGTCCTTTTGACCTCCGCTACACGGTGCTAAATCAGGAATCCGGTGGATTCATTGCATACCCGCGATGGGAGGTGATGTCACATCTATTGAAGATTGCCGGCAACGTCGGATTGGTTTCAGCTCGCCTCCAAGCAAGGGGGGGCGATTGGGATTCATGTTTGGTCACACGATTTCCGACGGAGAAGAAGACTGGAGATAGTACAAGAAGTAGCACAATTTTTCCGTTGTTCGTTACCGTTGACGGATTGTTTAGTTCTGCGATAGGCCATTCAGCAAACATTTCGCAGAATCTCCTCCGCAAAATTACAACCAGGTTCGGTGAAGATAGCTCTGACCCGCTGTACGTATTGTCTTATGTTTATGCATTGTTGCACAGTCCCAGCTACCGGAGCCGCTACGCTGAGTTTCTGAAGATAGATTTCCCGCGCCTGCCGTTGACCGACAATCTGGAGCTATTCCGCGCGCTCGCCCGGCACGGCGGCGAACTCCTTGCCTTGCACCTGCTGGAATCGCCCAAGCTCGACAAGCCCCTCACCGAGTTCATCGGTGGCCGGAAGCCCGAGGTCGAAAAAGTCTCGTGGGCGAAGAACACTGTGTGGGTGGACAAGGCGCAGACCACCGGCTTCAAGGGCGTGCGCGAGGACGTGTGGAACTTCCACATCGGCGGCTACCAGGTTTGCCAAAAATGGCTCAAAGACCGCAAAGACCGCAAGTTATCTACCGAGGATATTAATCACTATCACCGCATAGTGGTCGCACTCAACGAGACGATTAAACTTATGGCTAAAATTGACGAGGTTATTGATCAACACGGCGGATGGCCGATTAAATAGCGTTGTAGGGGGATAACAATTGGACGAACGTGTTGCTCGATTGAAAACTCCAGAAGAATGCGAACAGTTTGCGATCAACGTAAAGGATCGACTCCCCGAACTCGCACTTGCCGCTAGGCGACGGGCGGTCGAACTACGAGCGGCCGCACACAATGCCAATACAGCCGCCGAGCGGGAAGCGCTGGAAGCGGTTTATGCCTACGAGCGGGTCCTGTCGATGACACGTGGGAAGAAAGTCTATGCTGCTCGCACCTGGCAGATGATAAAACGGCACGGCATCATAGAGGCGGTCGAGCGGATAGTCAAACGGGACGCGGACGCGATCGGATTTACCGCACTTGTCGAAATGGACATGCAGGATTTTGCCTTTGAAGCAGTAGTGCTACGACACCCAGAAGTGTTTAGCAGTGAGGCTGTTTCGCGCTCGGCTGAACGGCTCCAGAGGTTGTCCAGAGATAGGGTTTAGACGATCACAATTTAATTTAAACATAAGCTCCTCTGAAGTTTTTTGCTGCGACATGCACTCCCTTGCGTCGGCAGTCTGTTCGGGTGTCTGAAATCCTTCACCTCCTGCAGGATGCGCTTCACAACTCGCACGTCATGGACGCCAACTCTTTGATTTGCCATTGCAAATAGAAAGATGATTCTGGCATGGGCGTTGCTGTATACTGTACAGATATTGACGTTACTGCTAGGCTCAAGGAGGAACTACAATGAAAAAAGCATATCTGGTGATCCTGGCAGTGGTTCTCGTTGCCTCGGTTCTGGTTGGATGTTCAAAAGGCTATGAGTCGCAAAAAAGTGTGGGTGATCTGGGAATCACGCTCAAGGTTGACCGGTACCCGCTGGTAAAAGGAGACAATACGCTTTCCGTGCAAATAGCCGAGAAGAGCGGGAAAGCAGTGACCGATGCAATGGTCGCCGTGCGCTACTCCATGCCTCCCATGTCGGGCATGCCACCCATGCAATTCAACACGCAAGCCGCGCCCAAGGGTAGCGGGTATTCTTTCTCCGCCAACATCCCCATGGAGGGCGGCTGGAAGGTCGAGGTGACCGCGACGCAGCCGGGCAAAACGCCGGTCAATGCTACGTTCAACGTTGACGCGCGGTAAGAAAGGTTGTTTCTATGAAGGTAGCACATTTTACGGTGGACAAAAATCTCTGCGGTGAGTGTTCCCTGGCGCTCAGGCGGTTCATTGGCGGCATGGATGGCGTGGATTCCATTGAGGTGGAGAGCGGCAGGATCGCGGTAACGTTCAACGAAGCCGAGCTCGAAGAGGAGACGCTGTCGAAGATCACGAAAGACAGCATCGAAAAGCTCGGTTACAAGATCGAAGCATGATCATGCCGGGCCGGGGCCGTTGGCGCATCAGGCATCATCGCTGATGCAGGCCGGGGGTGGGGATCGGATCAGGTTTGCCGGTCCACTTCCTGGTGAACGAGGCGTGTGATATCTCTGATCACTTTCTTCATGCGGGTCACATCGCTTCCCTTCACCATGACCCCGAGGAGAAAAGGCCGGTTCGGCTGATAGATGATCCCGAATTCGCGGACCTGAAACTGTTCCTGTTCTTCATCGCCGCCAGGGGCGGTGATCGATCGCTCATCATAGACACCGGCGCTATCGATGTTCGGAGGGAGGCTTTGGGTCATGCCCTCCTTGAAGGTGGACTTATACAGATAGCGGAGCGCTTTTTCCGACATCTCCTCGGAGAGATAGGAAGCATTGAACAGCGCGCGGTAGAACGCCGCACAGGCGTTCAGGGAGAGGGACTCCTCATATCCGACATCGAGGTCCTTGAAGACCTTTTCGATTCTGCCCGCGGGAAGGTTTGCCCGCAGCAGTGCATATGCCGCCGCATCATCCAGGGTGATCATCCGGAAGATCAGGTCGTTGACGGTGTAGGCTTTCCCCGGTTCGATCGTCTTCAACGGTACGTCCTGTTCCTGCTCCTCCAGCTCTTCTTGAGCGGTATAGGTCAGGGTGGTGCGCAGGACCAGCGGGCTCGATTCAGCCCATTTGAAATAGGTGATCATGAGCGGTATTTTCAACCGGCTTCCGGGCGGGAAGGTATCACGTTCTCCGATGCCGAACCAGTTATTATTGTTCAGATCGCGGAAGTAGACGGAGACGGTGGTTGCATCGCCGCTCTGTACCCTGTTCTCAACCAGTTCCTTCACCTTGTTTTGAAAGGGCTTCAAATCCTTTTTCAGGCGGTCGTTGGCGGCGTTTTTCCCCTCTTGAGGGATCTTGATGAACCTGAAGCCTTCCCTGTTCCAGGCAGCGTCTCCCTTGTTTTCGGCAACGGGAGTGAACAGGCTCATACCGGCGCCGACAAAGATACCGAGCGCAAATACGCCGGCAAGGAAGGTAAGCAGGAGGGAACGGGTGATCGATATTTTATGTTTTTCTGCATGCATGACAGATTCCTTGTGGTGCCGGCGATAACCTTCTGTTGTTCCTAGGTCAATTTATATCATACTCTCTGCCGGACCGAAAGGGTAAAGTTACGTTGTGGGTCTCCTGCAGCTCCTTTGGCGATTTTTATTATCCTCTCCGTATATGGCCGCACCCTCATTCCGGATCTGCCCCATTGCTTGACAAAACATATAGAGATGTTATGCTGTATACATTCTTTCGCGACCGGATGCGTGCGGTGCGATGCAATGACAGCAGGAAGGACATGCCGCATATGGACAGAGAGGTCCGCACCATTCTGGTCGTGGATTGCAGTACTTCGATGCTGTTCTTTCTGGGGTTGCTCCTGAAGAGGCTTGAATACCGGGTCGTGACGGCCCGCTCGGGTGAAGATGCTATTCGCCTGATGGACGAGTCCCTTCCCTCGATCGTTCTTGCCGATGTTGCGCTGCCGGCCATGAGCGGCGTCGCCCTGCTCAAGCATATCAAGGAGCGGACGGACTGCGGGGCTTTGCCCGTGGTCATGCTCACCACCGAGGACGACCCCGGGATCAAGGATACCTGCTTGAAACTGGGGTGCGCGGCCTACCTCCAGAAGCCGGTGGAGCCTGAGCTGCTCTACAAAACCATTCAGGCTGCTTCAGAATCCGTACCGCGAGGGAACATACGGCTGCTCACGTCTCTCAAGGTCATTGTCGGGGACGGCTCGCTCTTGGGCGGGGCCGCCAGGACGGAATATGCAACGGCGCTCTCCGAGGGCGGATTGTTCATCAGTACGCGCTATCCCCAGCCCCGGAACGCCGTGACACCGCTCAGGATCATCATCAACGACCGGGAAATAATTGCGAAGGCCCTGGTCCTGTATATCAGCGACCACGGGGAAGGGCCCTCCGTGGAGCCCGGTATGGGCATGAAGTTCGTCCAGATATCGGATGACGACCGGGCATTGCTGCGGCGCTTCATCAGGGAACAACTGACGCATGATATTGCTGATCACGACCAGGGAAGGTCACGAGCGGCCACGTAATGTTCAGGAAGACCGCGGCCCCCGAACACGGTTGAGGAGCTCAGGAGAAAACGATGCAGGAAATGAAAAATGTAATTCTCCTTGTCGACGGCGATGCGCCCCGGTTGTTTGCGACCGGGATGCTGCTGCAGCAGTTCGCATACAATGTTTACACCACCACCACTGCCGAAGAAGCGCTTCAGATCGTGGACCTTGTCCTGCCGATAGCCATCATTACCGAACTGCGTCTGCCGGGAATGTCCGGCATGGACCTGTTGACCACCATCAAAAAACATCCCCGAACGAAGGACGTACCCGTTATCATATTGACCCAGGAGGCAGACCGCAGGAGTGAGGATGCATGCCTGCAGGCCGGTTGCGCTGCTTACCTGAAAAAACCGGTCGAACCCGATGCGCTGTACTGCGTTATTCAGCAACTGACCGAGCCTACGCCGCGCAGCCATGTAAGGATCAAGACCTGCCTGACGGTCATCGTGGGAGATGCAGGAAGATCCAATCCTGGTGAAGGCGTGACCGACTTGTCGGAGAACGGCATGTATGTTCGAACGCTCCATCCCGCGAAGGTCGGGGCCCGTCTGTTGTTCACCCTCTTTGTCGATGACCGCCCTGTCAGGATCGAGGGCGTTGTCCTCTACAGCTATTCCTTTGGTGAAGGACCGCTCAAAGAGCCGGGGATGGGTGTTAAGTTCCTGTCTCTCAGTACGGAGGACGGTGAGCTTTTGCGAAGGTTCATCAGGGACCATCTCCAGGCTTGACCGGTAAACCTGACCCGGACAAACCGGAACCTCAAATCCAATAATATTCACCACGGATGCACACGGATGAGCACGGATAAAAACTTAAGATAAAGTCCTTAATCTTCAATCGGTGTTAATCCGTGGCAGTACTCCGTGGTGAAATTAATTTAGATTTTCTTGTCATTTTGAGTAGAATTTTATTCATAATTGCTTAACGGACATCTACCCCTCATGAAGAATCGGGCTACGGACCATATAAAGAAGTATTGGCTGGTGCTCGCCGAAGCGCTGTCGTCGTTCATGCGGAACAACGACCTGACCGCCGCCTCGTCGCTCGCTTTTTCGGCCATGCTGGCGCTCATTCCCACGCTGTTCCTCCTTACCTATCTGCTCAGTCTGGCGATCGGGTCCTCATCGCAGGCGCTGGCGCGAACGCAGGAACTGCTGATGCGGCTGCTGCCGGCCTACAGTCAGGACATTGTGAAGGAAGTTCGCCTTCTCGCTTCCCATAAAGGGGCGGTAGGCCTGGTGAACATCGTTGTTCTTTTCTGGACCATGACGCCCTTTGTGGCGGACATGCGGTTCGTGCTCGGCACGGTTTTCAGACAGAAACCGAACAGGCCGTTCCTGCTCGAAAAGCTCTTTGATGTCATGGTGAGCATGGTGTTCCTCGTCGGGCTCATCGCTGTCATGGTCGCCGGCATTGCGTTCCAACTGCTGGAAAAAGAGGGACTGCTGCGCGTGCTGCCCGGAAATGTGGAGTCAGTGGCCATCGTCCTGCTGGTCACCTCCGTTGTTTTCCTCTTCTATTTCATATTTTCTTCCCGGATGCGCAACCGGTACCTTCTTGCCGGGGCAATGGTGACGGCGCTTATCTGGTTCGCCATGCGGCCCGCCTTTCATCTCTTCCTGACCTTCAATCCGGGCTACGGTTTCGCCTTCGGTTCCTTCAAGTCGCTCTTTGTGGTCATCATCTGGATCTATGCTTCCCTCGTGATCTTTCTGTTCGGCGCTGAGCTCGCCGAGAGCCTGCACCGGCATGAGACCGTGTTCATAAAAAAACTGATGCAGGGAAAACGGAGTGTCCCTGCATCAGTGTATGAAAAATATGTGCGGTGTTTCAACCAGGGGAGCGTTATCTTCAGCGAGGGCGATCCCGGCGGCGAGATGTTCTCCGTGCTGAGCGGCACGGTGGCGCTGCACCAGCAGGGGAAGCCGATGGCCGAGATCCCTGAAGGGAAGTGTTTTGGAGAAATGTCGTTCCTTTTGGCGGCGCCCCGGCTTTCCACGGCCGTTGCGGTCCATGAGGTTGAACTGGTAAGCATCAATAATGAGAATGTCACTCAGCTGATGAATGAATATCCTGAGTTCGTGGTGGAGATACTGCGTGAGATGGCGCTGAGACTTCGGGAGGCGGGCAATTTGGTCGACTAGGGAACGGAACAACCACAACGGTACACGGCGAGCCGCACGTTCCCGTGGACGACATGAGGCAGCTCTCGTTTCAGCCTAAAAAGGGCATTTGGCTTCTTTAGCCGCAAAGGAACGCAAAGAAAATAAGACCTTTAATACTTAACGCCCACTCACCATTTTGGTGATGCGATTTTACTACCCCAACGATTGACTTTTCTTTGTGATCTCTGCGTTCTTTGGCGGCCAACTGCTCTTTTTAGGTTCAGTGCTCGCCGCCTGTCCCGAGCTTGACAGCGGGAGCTGTTGTTTTGTTCTTCATCTGTTCGTACAGGGCCAGCAGAGGTTTGGTGTCCATATCAAGGGCTTTGGCATAGAGCTTTAAATAGCCTTTGTCGAACACGTTCGGGATGGTTTGAAACTTCCCCTCTTCCATGGCCTTGAGATAGCGTGCGCAGATGCAGGTGCTTTTCGCAATATCGCCGATCTCCAGACCGCGGGCCAACCTTCCTTCCTTTAATGCCAGACCGATCTCACGCATTGTTGTCCCCCCCGGGCAGTTAGTGATCCGTTTGCACGATCAGATAATAGAACAAGTCTTACTATCAACCTACAACGACAGATGGGAACCCGTCGTCTCTGCATGCCGATGAGGTGCGAAATAAAGCGGTAAAGCGTCCCGGTATGTGAAGGGCTAAAGAAAATGGTCCTTCTTGCCGATGGTGTGCACTCTAAGTATCATGAAACGCTAAAAAAATCAACGTAAAATTCAAATTTTAGATTGGTATATTCATGCGATTGCGGTAAACCACCATATATAGTGGTCGTATCTGCCGGTTCCCCCGTATCGTGTTTCACTGACCCGCAGGTGTTCCTGGGGTGTCCTGGATAAACCCTGTTTTTTCACATTGATAAACAGGGTGCGATCATGATATAACCACACAGGTATCGGGCAGAAAGGAATAGGTATGGCCACGCTTTTGATCGGATCCGCACACAAGAACAACAAACTTTATGCGTGGGCATCAGCGCTCGCCGTGATCACGATCTTCTACAACATCGTCGAAGGTCTTGTCTCGGTCTTTTTTGGCATGGAAGATGAGAGCATGTCGCTTTTCGGGTTCGGTCTCGACTCCTTTGTCGAGGTCGTGTCCGGCATCGGTATCTGGCATATGATCCGCAGGATCAGGCGGCACGGCGATGAATATGCGGACCGGTTCGAAAAGACCGCCCTCAGGATCACCGGCAGCGCCTTCTACGTTCTGACTGCCGGGCTGGCGACCACCGCGATCATTGATCTCTATCGCGGCCACCAACCGGAAAGCACCTTCTGGGGCATCGTCATCTCGGCCATCTCCATCCTGTCCATGTGGGCGCTTATCCGCGCCAAGGTTTCGGTCGGGACCGCGCTGAACTCGCCGGCCATTCTGGCGGATGCGGCCTGCACACGGGCCTGTCTGCAGCTCTCGGTGGTGCTGCTGGTAGCGAGCCTGGGATACCGGCTCACCAACATCGGCGGCCTCGATTCGGTCGGCGCGCTGATCATCGGAGCCCTCTGCTACCGGGAGGGGAAGGAATCGTTCGAGAAGGCGAAAGCGGGAAGTTTTGCCTGTACGTGCGGGGGGAGTTGTGCTGCCCCGGGCCGCGATCCAGGGGAAGGAAGCGCATAGTCTGGCATCATGAAATACAAGATCGATCTTCACGTTCATTCAAAATACAGCACTGACAACGATGCTGAACCCGAGGAAACGATCCAGAGGGCCATCGAACTCGGCCTGCAGGGCATCGTGTTTACCGAGCATTATTATTACGGTGCCTCCGAGCCGATCGAGCCGCTGCGCGAAAAATACCGGGACCGCATCATGATCTTCCGCGGAGTAGAGTTCTCGGCAAAGGAAGGGCATTGTCTGATCTTCGGTGTTGATACCGACAGCCTGTCGCTCAAATATGCTCCGCTCAGGGAGATTATCAGCGTGGTCACTCAGGCGGGCGGCGTTGTGATCCCTTCCCATCCCTATCGAACGGTGAACAGTATGGGCGAGCTCGTGCGGAGCATTGACGGGATCTGCGCTCTGGAAGGCTATAATGGCTGCAATATGCACGGCTTCAATGTCCAGGCGATCGAAGCCGCGAAGGCGCTGGGGCTCCCCTTTACCGGGGGTTCTGATGCCCATACCCCGCACGAGGTTGGCGCCTGCTTTACAGAGTTTGACGATGCCGTGACCGCTGAGAACTTTATCGGCCTGCTGAAGGCAGGGAAGTACCGGGGTATCGATACGCGGAAAATAGCAAAGTTGAGCATGAAGTTCTAGCGCCCTCGTAAGAGCAGTGAGGTGTCCTGCTGTTGTTCCTCCATCCTGTCACGCGGCATCCATTTATTTCGTACTCTTCTTCCTCTCCGCTGTTGACCACCACGGCTCTCTCAGCCAACTGTTCAGCAGATACCAGGGCGTCCGAAGGGCTATCCATTTCCAGAAACGCCGGTACTCGAGCCTGCCTGTTGAAATGTCCATGTATTGAGCGAGGGCCTGGGGATTATCAAAGAATATCCGGACGAAGAGTTTCGGATAGCGGTCGAGCAGTCTCGCCATCCAGAGTGCGACGCGCAGGTTCTTCCGGATGCGCTGTTCACACTGTCGCTCGTACCACCTGAACGCCCTGGTTTGTTCCCATCCCTTCAGAAGGATGCGGCACAGGGATTCAGCCGCGAGCCTGCCCGAAAGGATGGCATAGGCGATCCCCTCGCCGTGAAAAGGGTCGACAAAGCCGGCTGCGTCTCCAACGAGCAGGACCCTGCGGGAGCTGATCTTTCTTTTTATCCCTCCCAGGGGGATCAGGTGAGCGCGAACGATGGCCGAGGGCATGCCGACGTCACGGGAAAATCCGGCCAGCGCCGCATGCGCATGGGAAAAGCGTGACGCCACGCCCATGATGCCTACGGAATTGTATGCGTGGCGGTGAAAGACCCAGCCGTAACCCTGCGGGGCAACGCCGAAATGCATGTCGACTAATCCATGGTGTCGAGGGCAGATCGAGGTTTCATTCACAACAACGTGGCTGACCAGTGCAATGGCAGTCTCTTCGCTGCTGAGACGCGGCCGCACGGACTGCGCTATGACGCTGTGCACGCCATCGGCCCCGACAAGAAAAAGGGCCTCATGGACGCCGGTATTTGTATGAAGCACGATGGATTCTTTCCCAACGCGCACACTGACGGCCTGTTCGCCCGGCAGGAACCGCGCACCCGCTTCGATCGCTTTGTCCAGCAGCAGTTCATCGAATTGCTCCCGGTCCACCAGTAGTGCCAGACGTTGTTCCTTTTGGACAACAACGGAGTGACGACCAAGAAAGATCCTCGCTCCGAAGCACTCATCTTCGGCAAAGGCGGCCGGTAGCGCGAAACCCAGGTAGGAAAGCGCTCTGCCGGAGACCGCCCCGCCGCACGTTTTCTGCCGCGGGAAACGGCTTGCATCAATGAGTGCGGTCTTCAGGCCCGCCGCCGCGCACAGGCGTGCGCACGTGGAGCCTGCAGGGCCGGCGCCGACGATGAGCACATCGTACATGAGTGCCTCCGGATCCGTAAGGCAAAACAAAGCAGACCGGTCAGCAGAAGCGGCGCGTACCCTCTGTAAGCTGCTATGACCGTTCTTGCTTACAGTATAGCACGCAGGAGCGTCAGCATGAGAAATGCGGGTCAGGGGTGCGAAGGATGTTGCGGAGGAGCAAATGGGGGTTTTGCAGTACGGGCAGGCAGTGAGCCTTATCCGAAGTGATAGCTGGAAAATACTTTTTCGAGGCCCCAGGCCATCACAATGCAGACCGGCAGGGTCAGTATCCAGGCCATGACGATTTTGCCCGCAATGCCCCAGCGCACGGCAGAGAGGCGTTTGGTGGCTCCCACGCCGAGGATGGCCGTGGATACTACATGGGTCGTGCTGACGGGCAGGCCGAAATGACTTGCGGCAACGATGATGACCGTTGACGAGGTCTCGGCAGCGAACCCGTGGATGGGTTCGAGCTTCAGCATTTTCATTCCGAGGGTCTTGATGATTTTCCATCCGCCGAAGATCGTGCCGAAGCCCATGGCAAGCGCACAGGTCAGGACGACCCAGGTGGGCACCTCGAGCGTTTTGATCTTGCCGGCGGCCAGGAGCGCCATGGTGATGATGCCCATGGCTTTCTGCGCATCGTTCGAACCATGACCAAAGGCCATGAAGGAAGACGACAGGATCTGGAGGCGCGCGAAATGCTTGCTGATCGCTCTTGGAGAAAGGTGCCCGAAAAGCTTCAGGATGAGCTTCATGAACAGGTAGCCGAAGAAGATGCCGATGACCGGCGAGATGAGCAGCGACATGAGGATCTTGAAAATACCGCCCAGGTTCAGGAGCGCGACGCCGCGGTAGGCGACCGTTGCTCCGATAAGCCCCCCCACCAGCGCATGTGACGAGCTGACCGGCAGGCCCATCAGGATCGTGATCAGGTTCCAGAGGATGGCCGAGAGCAGCGCCGCGATCAGGACGGTGTTCGTAATGGCCGCAGGGTCGACGATCCCCGTGCCGATGGTTTTGGCAACAGCAGTTGAGAGAAAAGCGCCGAGGATGTTCATGGACGCGGCCAGCACGACGGCCTGCATGGGCGACAGGACCTTGGTCGATACCACCGTGGCGATGGCGTTGGCGCAATCGTGCCACCCGTTGGCGACGTCGAACAGGATCGCAAGGAGGATGATGAGGATAAGGATCTCAGGCATGTTTCAGGACGATTCCCTCGAGGATATTGGCGATGTCCTCGCAACGGTCCGCGGCGTCCTCAAGCAGTTCGTAAATGTCCTTCCACTTGATGATATAGACAGGATCATGGGGTCCGTTGAGGAGCTTGCCCAGGGCGTCGCGGTACTTGCGGTCGATCCGGTTCTCAAGCCGGTTGATCTCAATGCAGTGTTCCTGCACATGGGCATAGGATTTGGCGCGCAGTTCCCGGAGCGCTTTTTTCAGGATCTCGGCGGTCATCTGCAGGTCCTCGGCGATCGAGATGGCCTCCGAGGTCGGTTTGTCGATCCGGTAGACCATCATGCGGTCCGTCGCGGCCCAGAGCAGATCCAGCACGTCATCGATGCGCGAGGCAAGGGCATGGATGTCCTCCCGGTCGATGGGAGTCAGGAAGGTCTGGTTCAGCTCCTTCATGATGTCGTGGGTCAGCATGTCGCCGTCCTGCTCAAACTCGTAAATAGCCTTCGCCTTTTTTTCAAAGGTCTCGAACGTGCTGAAGTTGGTCAGGATGTCTACCAGGACGTTGGCCGAGCGCGAGAGGTTTTCAAGCGCCCGGTCGAAGATCTCGAAAAAGTCGATTGATTTAGGGAATAATGACATAGGTCGGTGTGGAACTCCTTTGGTGGAATAGCCTGCTGCCGCGATGCTTGTGGAGGATACAGGCAGAAGAATAGCATAAACGCTTATGCCGTGCAACTGCAAAATGTTTATTCCGCCATTGTTTTTGCTAATGATTCCTCTCTGAAGAAAGAGGGCAGGGGAAAGGGGCGCAGGCAAAAAACAAACGGCGGTGCATGGGCACCGCCGCGAAGACCTCAGCTGATCCAGTGTAAAAGTTAGATCGGCTTTTCTTTAAAGCACTTATCGCAAAGATACATCATGCCGCGCACCCTGCCGGTCGAGGTCATCATCTTCGCCGCCTGCATGGGCTTGCCGCAGCACTGGGGCACGTTAAGGTTCACGATGGCCTTCTTCGTGGCTGCCTTAGCTGTTTTGCTCATTTCTGCCATGGTACATTACCTCCCTGATAAAATCGCGTAAACCCGTGCATTGTAACCATACCCACGAAAATGTCAAGAAAAATCTGTCCTTTTCCCATGGGCAAAGGAGGTTCATGGTCCGGTGAGCAGATAAATGGCTTGACAGAAACAGATGTTTGTTCTATAAATACATACGGTCGTCGATAACTCCATCAAAGAAAACTGCACTCGTCATTGTTCCACCCTTTTCCTATGGAAGATCATAAACTAAGAGTGTTCTGCGCTGTTGCGGAAACAAAAAGCTTTTCCAAGGCCTCGGAGCTCATTCATCTCACCCAGCCTGCGGTCAGCCTGCAGGTTCAGGCCATGGAGGAGCTGTATGAAACGCGTCTGTTCGACCGGTCGGGCAATTCCATCAACATGACACCGGCCGGAGAGATCCTGTACAAGCGGGCCAAGGAGATCCTGGCCCTCTATGCAGAGGCGCAGAAGAACATCAGCGAAATCACCGGGTCGATCAAAGGCTCCCTGTCCATCGGCGCCAGTTCGACCATCGGCAACTATCTCCTTCCGTCGATCATCTCCGCGTTCAAGAAAAAAGTTCCGCAGGTCAATATCTCGCTGCTCGTCAGCAATACGAAGACCATCACCGAGCGGCTGAATGCGGGCGAGATCGATATCGCGCTCGTAGAAGGAGACGTGAGTAAGCAGCGCTTCGCTGTTGATACGCTGCTTTCCGATGAGCTGGTCGTGATCATGTCGCCGGCGCATCCCTGGGCGGAGCGGCGCAATATCCCGGCCATGGACATTATCAAGGAGCCGCTCATCCTGCGGGAAGAGGGGTCCGGCACGCGCCAGGTGATCCTGAAATATCTGGAAGAGCACGGGATCAAACGGGACAGCCTCAAGGTATCGCTCGTCCTGGGCAGCACCGAGTCCATCAAGAGCGCCGTGGAAGAGGGGGTCGGCATTTCGATCGTCTCGGCTTGGGCGGCGCGTCAGGCGATAAAGTACGGCGTTCTGAAGGCCATGACGTTCAAGGACATAAAGTTCAACAGGAACTTCAGCATCATTTCGCCCAAACGCAACTACTGCACGCACACGGCCAAGGAATTCCTGAATTTCCTCAAGGTCTATCCCATCAAGCATCCGTTGCCCTGAGCCACAGGGCGCGCCAGTTCTGTTTCTCCTGATGCCTCCATGAGGCACGGTCCGTAAGCTCAATCCGCTGTACCATCCTGGTTTTCCACGATCTGACGATCAAAACGCCCTTATCTACAGTCACGGTAAGCGCTCCATCCTGGTCTGTCCTATAAAGTCGCGTTCCCGCTGTCTGATAGCGCTCCACGATCTCCGGTGAAGGGTGATGGTAGCGGTTCCTGCTGCCGACAGTCACGACGCCGATGGCGGGCCGCGTCCGGGAGAGGAAGGGTGCTGAACTGGAGCTTTTGCTTCCGTGGTGCGGCACTTTGATCAGATCGCACCGGAGGTCCGTGTTGCGAAGCAGCATCTCCTGTTCCGCGTCCTCGCCGATATCTCCCGTAAACAGGAACACTTTTCCCTCCAACGCCATCCGTACCACCAGTGACCGGCTGTTCTCGGCTGCGTAGGCCTTGCGCTGGCGGGTACGAAAGCCCGGAGCAGGGTGGAGCAGCCGCACTTCGGCATCACTGATCACCATTGGCGGGTCTGCTGCTGATACGATGCGGCAAGGTATCCCTCTGTCGGAGATCAGGCGTTCCAACTCAGCGTACCCTGGCAGGTCTCTGTCCAGGCCGGAGGTCCAGACCTCGCCCACGGCAAATGATCTGACAAGGTATTTAAGACCGTTCATGTGGTCCGGATGCGGGTGGGACAGGATTATCAAATCGAGCCTGTGAATGCCCTGGTTCCAGAGATAGGGGGCGACAATGCGCCTGCCGATATCAAAACGATTGTCATAGGCGCCGCCGCCGTCGATGAGGATATTTTTCCCCGAAGCAAGCGTGATGAGTGCGCAGTCGCCTTGCCCCACATCGGGAAATTGTACTGCTCCGGTCCGGCGAGGCATGAAAAAGATCGTCATGAAAAGGATAAGCAGCAGTCCCGAGACCGCTGCAATGGTCACGTGGTTTCGCGGTACGCGGGAAGAGTTGGCAAGGGGCTGATAGCGATAAAGCAGGATCGATCTGACAATACCATATCCGGAACCAAGGAACAGGGCATAGGCCAGGAGGCTGAGCAGGCTTGGCGCCGGGGGATGGAACTGCGCCAAAGGCAGGCGTGAGAAGAACGTGACCGTGTCGCAGAACCGATCAGCAACGAGCTGGTTCAGCGTCGGCAGGGGCAGTGTGCCCGTCAGGAGCGACAGGACCCCTGAGAACAGGCCGAGCGGCACGACAATAAAACCAGCAAAGGGAACGACGACCATGTTCGAGACCACGCCGACGAGCGATACCTGATTGAAGTAATGCGCAACCAGGGGGGCCGTTGCAAGGGTGGTGCTTAGGGAGATGAGGACGAGCAGGAGGGCGCTGTTCCGGAACCGGGCGAAGCGGCTTTCGGCAGGCACTTGAATTTCGTTCCAGAGCATCACCACGGAGCCGATGGCCAGGACCGAGAGGAACGACAACTGGAACGATATGTCGAAAACAGCTTGCGGGCTTGCGACGAGAATGATCAGGGCAGCGAGAGCAAGGGAGTGGATGAGCGCGTTCTCGCGGTCCAGCAGGATGGCTGTTAGCGCGGCAATGAGCATGATGAGCGAACGGATCGTGGCGACCTGCCCTCCGGCAAGGAGCGTATAAAAGATCAGGAAGGGAAGGGTGAGCAGGGCTGCGATCTTTTTCGGGTCTGCTGCTAGGGTCAGGCGGTGATAGTGCCGCTCCGGCAGAAGCCGCAGCAGGAGCCTGATCAATCCGAAACAGAGGATGGCGACCATGCCGAGGTGGGACCCGGAAATGGAAATGATGTGGGTCACACCGGCGGCCATGAAACGGTCGCGCATGTCGTCCGTGAGCCCGCCCTCTTCTCCGAGGGTCATGGCCTGCAGGATCGCAGAACCCGGACCTGTTGTTGAGGCGAGGAACGCCTGACGGATGCGCTCCCGCCAATCCTGAATCCGCCTAAACATTCCTGTTCCGCGCTGGAGCAGCTCTATCTGGCCTTCATTTTTCAGGCTCACGGTGCGCAGGATGCCCTTCGCCTGAAGGTATGCCGCATAATTGAAGCCCGCAGGATTGCTGAATCCTCCGGGTTCGAAAAAACGGCCTGAGAAGCGGATGGCATCGCCATAGCCGATGCCGGTCTCAGTCCTGCGAACGTTCATCCGTATCGCGCCGGACACCGGCGTACTGTCGATCCGGTGCAGTTCCACGACAAAGCCGGTCCTGTCCGGGTCGCGATCCAGCGCGGACGCGATCGTTCCGATCATCTCATGCTTAACCGTGGTGTCCGAAAATTTTCGCGTATAGTGATCGGACGGTACCCAGGCTGCGGAGTAGATATAGGCGGCCATACCCAGCGCGCAGGGGACGGACAGGAGCAGGAGGCGACGGCGGGACAGTAATCCGGACCACGTGCAGAACCCTGCGGTCAACAAGGCCAACACGATGAGCGCGCTCACTGAAGCGGGAGCATAGAGAAAGCAGTTCCCGAGCAGAAGACCGGCGACATAGGCAAGGGTGATCGTGATGAGGGGTTTTTGCATAGGGATTGCGTTTTCGAACGGGAGTTATTTTTATCCTCTCCCCCACGAGGGAGAGGACCGAGGTGAGGGGGATTGACCGAAGCGCTACGGAGCAATAAACGCTTCGCTCGTTACCGCGGATGTTTACAGAGGTCGTCATGACCGAGATGATGTGCGGGCTCCCAACGTTATTCCGCGCTTAACGTTGTCCGAGGGAGGGTACCAATGGCTTCATGTATCAAATCGGGATATACCCTGAATTCTTCCGATTTCATCTGTTCCCGGTGTGACGTCCTCAAAGATTTTCCTAGAGTTGCAATACCGCTTATGATTCTCTCACCAGGTAACCCCGTTTGTGTCCTTCGGTGTCCGCACGATGCGCCGCGAGCTCGGAGGAAAGGGAGTCCATTTTATTTTCCAAGCTATCCTCAACACGGTCCAGTTTTTCAGAAAGCAGCTGGTGTCCTTCGGCCACGAGTTGGAGCTTGTGCTGAAAATCCTCAGTGAGAATGCCGACATGGTGCTGAAAGTCCTCGTTGACTTTTTTTCGGTGTTGTCCAAGTTTGGCATCAACGACGCTTGACACCACCTGTTCTATCCGTTTGAAATCGTTTTCGTCCATGGCAAATTCCACCTCCTTGTTTCTTTATCCCAGCTTTTCCCTGATAAGCCCCGCCAGTTCTTCGGCGAGCTGTTTGATCTCCTGTTCATCCTCGCCCTCGAGCATGACGCGGACCTTGGGTTCGGTGCCTGAATACCGGACGAGCAAACGGCCGGTGCCTTCGAGTTTCTTCGAGATCTCTGCCATCCGTGCGGCGACCTCGGGGATGGACTCGAGATCGCGCCGCTCCCGCACTTTCACGTTGACCAGCGTCTGGGGATAGGTTTTCATGCACGCGGCGAGCTGTGACAGGGGCTTGTCCGTTTGCTTCATGATCGCAAGGACCTGGAGCGCCGAGATGAGCCCGTCTCCCGTGGTATTGTGGTCCATGAAAATGATGTGGCCCGATTGTTCACCGCCGAGGTTGTACCCGCCTGACAGCATTTTTTCCATGACATACCGGTCTCCCACGGAGGCCCGGACCAGTTTGCCGCCTGCCTCGCGCATAGCGAGCTCGAGCCCCAGATTGCTCATGACCGTGGCAACCAGCGTGTTATGTTTCAGCTTGCCGTGCTTCATCAGATGAAGGGCGCAGATGGCCATCACGGCGTCGCCGTCGATGACCGTGCCGTTCTCATCGCACAGGATCAGGCGGTCGGCGTCTCCATCGAAGGCAATGCCGATATGTGCCTTGTTCGCCACTACGGCCCGCGAGATCACTTCAGGATGGAGAGAGCCGCAGCCCTGGTTGATGTTCATGCCGTTCGGCTGGTCATAGAGGGAGATGACGTCGGCGCCGAGCTCGGTCAGGATGCGCGGGCCGATCTTGTAGGCGGCGCCGTTGGCCGAATCCACGACAATGCGGAGTCCCGCAAGGTCGAGACCGCGCGGTATCGATGATTTCACGAACTCATTGTAGCGGCCGATGGCGTCGTCGATGCGGGTCGCTTTGCCGATCTCCGAGGCCGTGGGCCTGATGGCATCGATCGCTCCGGAAAAGATCAGGTCTTCCATTTTTTTCTCAAGTTCGTCGGGAAGTTTGAACCCGTCGCGGCCGAAGAACTTGATGCCGTTGTCCTCGTAAGGGTTGTGGGATGCCGAGATCACGACGCCGGCGTCCGCCCGCAGGCTTCGGGTCAGGAAGGCGATCCCCGGGGTGGGCACCGGGCCGATCAGCAGCACGTCGATGCCCATGGAGCAGAGCCCCGAGGTGAGGGCGCTCTCGATCATATATCCCGACAGGCGCGTGTCCTTGCCGATGACGATGCGGTGGCGGCGCGACGAATCGCGGAACACATGGGCGGCGGCGCGGCCGATGCGCATCGCCATTTCGCTGGTCATGGGGTCCTGGTTCGCCACCCCGCGGACGCCGTCGGTCCCGAAGAGTTTTTTCATGGTCGCACCCTTTCTATGACTATGCGAACGCTGACATCCTTCTCAAGCAGCTTGATCGGCTTGCCTGCATAGTCGAGCTTTGGCTCTACGGTGATGTTTTTCGTAGCGCCTTCTATATCGATCGGCATGGTCTGGAGCGCGGTCAGCGGTTTTACGACGCCTGCCGGCCCCTCGATAACGATCCGAGCGGGCCTCGCCAGCGTGCTCGCAACGCGGTAGCCCCGGGCGGGAACGCCGTGGAGCGCGGGGGCGAGCCTGACGGTCTTGCGCAGGATGGGTTCGAGCCTGACCTTGATCTCATAGGGCGACAGGTGGGTCACGGCGATGCCTGAAGGCCGGGTGATATCGTCCGGCGAGACGCGGACACTATTTTCTCCGGCTTTGGCCAGCGACAGATCGAGGGCTCCGGACACCTCTTTGTCCGTTGAGATATCCCTGAGCACGCGTTCCTGGCCTTGCAAGCGCACCTCGAGGTAGCCGGGAACGTCACCGACAACGGCCATGCCCGCGGGGATGTTCTTTAATTCCAGCGGGACCGTAAGAGCGATCTCCATCTTCCCCTTGGACGTTATGTTGAACCAGAGGGCGAGCGCCAGTCCGAGGGAGATGAGCTTGATGCCCCAGTTTTCAAGAAAGATCTTCCGGTAGTCCATAGTAGTGCTCCGTAATACTTGATATGCTTGCGCAAATTCAAAATTCAAGATTCAAGATTTAAAGTATTGAATATTGAATTTTGAATCTTGAATCGCGGCCAAAGGCCGCGTTATGGCTTTCTATTTTTCGGCTTCACAAAAATGTCCGACAAGGTCTTCCTGAGTGCCTGGGCATCGGCGTTGTTCTCGATCGTTCCGCCGGACACGACCGAGATCTCGCCGGTTTCCTCCGAGACGACGACCACGATCGCGTCCGACTCCTCCGTGAGGCCGATGGCGGCGCGGTGGCGCGTACCCAGCGATTTCGAAATGTTCGAGGCAAGCGTAAGCGGCAGAAAACAGCCCGCGGCGATGAGCCTCCCGTTCCGGATGATGGCGGCCCCGTCATGGATCGGCGAATAGGGCAGGAAGATGCTGATGAGGAGCTCCTTGGTCACTTTTGCGTCCAGTTCCGTTCCCATTTCCACGATGGTCGTCAGGTCGGTGTTGCGTTCGAGCACGATGAGCGATCCGATCCGCTTGTTCGCCATGGAGACGGCGGCCTTGACCGCTTCTTCGATGAATTTGGAGCCCTCCACGGGGGACAGGTGGCGGAAGAGCTGGCGCTGCCCCACCTGGGCGAGCGTGCGCCTGATCTCGGGCTGGAAGAGAATGATGACGGCGAGGACGATCTGGGACCAGAAGCTGCGGATGAGCCAGTCGAGGGTGTAGAACTTGAGCCACTGCGAGGCCCCGAGCACGAGCATGATCAGCCCGATGCCGATCAGCATCTGAAAGGCCCGCGTGCCTTTGATCAGCAGCAGCAGACGGTAGAAGAGATAGTAGACGAGGG
>Ga0334722_10001497_pt1 | contig 29011 bp, 25 predicted proteins | sample C3_bottom_MG_FD_207210 | JGI IMG/M metagenome (GOLD analysis project Ga0334722, IMG submission 207210) | Sediment microbial communities from Yellowstone Lake, YNP, Wyoming, USA - C3_bottom | ecosystem: Environmental > Aquatic > Freshwater > Lake > Sediment | place: USA: Wyoming | collected... | reverse complement strand
TGGACCCTTCATTGCACCACCGGCTGCGGCTACTCGGCGCCGGGTGACAAGCTGGCCTCGCTGTGCCCGACCTGCGCACAGCCGCTTACCGCGCGCTACGACGCGCCGGTGCCCCGGTCGTCCATCACGTCCGACTGGTCGCTGTGGCGTTATGCCGCGGCGCTGCCGATTGCCGCCGGCGAGCATCGGGTCACCCTGGGCGAGGGCGCCACGCCGCTGCTGCAGCTCCCCGAGATTGCGCGCGAAGTCGGCGTGCGGAAGCTGTGGGTCAAGGACGAAGGGCAGAACCCGACGGGGAGCTTCAAGGCGCGCGGCCTGATGATGGCGGTCACGCGCGCCAAGGCGCTCGGGCTACCCGGCGTCTGCGTGCCGACGGCCGGCAATGCCGGCATCGCCCTGGCGGCGTACGCCGCGGCCGCCGGCTTCGCGGCGCGCATCTACGCCCCGCGCACCACACCGCCACCGATCCTGGCGAGCATCCGCGCCTACGGCGTGGAACTCGAACTCGTCGATGGCCACATTGGCGACGCGGGCAAGGCGACGACGCAATTCGCCAAGGAGAGCGGCTACTTCAACGTGGCGACCGTGCGCGAGCCGTACCGCGTGGAGGGAATGAAGACGATGGGCTACGAGGTGGCCGAACAGCTCGGGTGGGAGCTGCCCGATGCCATCGTCTATCCCACGGGCGGCGGCGAGGGCACGATCGGCATCTGGAAGGCGATCGGCGAGATGGTCGAGTGGGGCTGGCTGCCGAGCGACACCGTGAAGTCGCGCATGATCATCACGCAGGCGTCGGGGTGCGCCCCGCTGGTGCGCGCGTTCCATGCGGGCGAGGACCGGGCGACGCCGTGGGAGAACCCCGTGACGCACGCGAGCGGGCTGCGCGTGCCCGGGCCGTTCGGCGATCGCTGGACGCTGCGCACCCTGCGCGAGAGCCAGGGGGACGCCGAGGCGGTGGATGAAGAGGCCATCCGCGCGGGCACGTTCCTGCTCGCCTCACGCGGCGGCATCGATGCCGCGCCCGAGGGTGGCTGCGCACTGGCCGCCACGGCGCAGCTGGTGAAGACGGGGCGCCTCAGCCCGGACGCGTCGGTGGTGGTGTTCAATACGGGGTGCGGGGCGAGTTACCGCTTCTGAACCCCGATTGAGGATATGGAATCCGGATTCGGACCTGGGATCCCGAATCCGGATGGCGATCGGCGATGCGGACCATCGCTCGTCGCGATCCTCGGTCGTCATCCTTGATCCCGTTCCGAATTCCCTATCCTCAATCGCTTTCGATCCTGATGCGCATCGCCATCCTCGACCCCGCCCACGGCATCTCGGGCGACATGACCCTCGGGGCGCTCCTCGACCTCGGGCTCGACGCCGACTGGCTGCGGGCGTTGCCGGCGGCGCTCGGCCTCGAGGGCGTCACGGTGCGCATTGCCGACGTGACGCGCGGCGCGATTGCGTGCAAGAAGGTCGATTTTGACATTCCCCCGCAGCCGCACGGCCGGCACCTGCGCCACATCGCCGCCATCGTAGAAGGCTCGGCGGCGCCCGAGGCGGTGAAGCGCGCGGCGATGGACGCGTTCACGCAGCTCACGGACGTGGAGGCGGCCATTCACGGCACCACGCGCGAGAAGGTGCACCTGCACGAGGTCGGGGCGGTGGATGCCATCCTCGACGTCGTGGGCGCCATCTGGGGCCTGCAGCAGCTCGGCGTCGAGGCGGTGTACAGCACGCCGGTGACGCTCGGCGACGGGTTCGTGGAGGCGGCGCACGGCCGCATGGCGGTGCCGGCGCCGGCCACGCTCCGGCTGGTGGAGGGGCTCGCGGTGCGGCCGGGACCCGAGGGCGCGGGCGAACTCACGACGCCCACCGGCGCCGTACTGGTGCGCGTCCTCTCGAAGGGGCCGCCACCGGCCACGTACACGCCGCGGAAGAGCGGGTATGGCGCCGGCACGCGCGATCCGGCCGGGCGCGCCAACGCCGTGCGGATCATCCTCGCCGATGTCGAGGCGCCTGACGGCGCGATCGAGACGCTCGCGATGCTGGCCTGCGACATCGACGACCTGGGCGGCGAGTTCGTGGCCGGCGCGGCCGAGTCGCTGCGCGACGCCGGCGCGCTCGACGTCACGCTGGTGCAGACCGTCATGAAGAAGGGGCGGCCGGGGGTGCGCGTGGAGGTGCTCTGCGCGGAGGCCGACGCCGACCGGCTGGAGACGCTGCTGCTGACCGAAAGTTCCTCCATTGGCGTGCGGCGGATGCCCGTGCGCCGGCGCTCGCTGGCGCGCCGCGAGCTGTCGGTGGACGTGGACGGACACGCGATACGACTCAAGGAAGTCACGCTGCCTGACGGCTCGCTGCGCGTGAAGCCCGAGTGGGAAGACGTGCAGCGCGCCGCGCGTGCGGCGGGACGTTCGCCCCTCGAGATTGCCGAGCGCGCCCGACGCGCGGCTGAAACGCGCCACCTGTAAGCGGGGTAGCAGGACGCTAGATTCACCGCGTCGGCTGCCGACGCGACAGCCCCCACACGAGGATTTCACCGATGAAAGGCGTTCGCATCGCGCTGGCGGGCGTGGCGGCGGTTGCCTGGGCCGCTCCCGCGCTGGCGCAGGCCACCTGCGACATCGACCTGCGCAAGCCGTTCCAGCTGACCAGCGCGGCGCTGTACATCCAGAAGCACGACCAGCAGTCGAACGACAGCGATCGCGCCAAGCAGCTCAAGCAGGCCATCAAGTTGCTCACCGACAATCCGTCGCGCCTCAAGAACGAGGTCGCACGCAACTACCTGCTGGGCGGCGCCTACGTGCGCTGGTTCCTGGACCAGGGCGCCGCGCCGGTGCTGCGCGCCAAGCGCGGCGACCTGGGGTTCAGCGACGATCCTGACGGCGAGTTCTTCCTGCCCGCCGCGCTCGACGAGGCGATGGGTGCCATCGAACGCGCGATGCCGGCCTGCGCCGACAGCACCAGCCGGTTCCGCACCGCGGTGTCGAGCAAGGTGCTGAACATCGCCATCGCGCACTACAACGCCAAGGAGTACGAGCCGGCCATCGCGTACGCCAACTACGCCCTGCAGATCAACCCGCGGTCGGCGCAGGTCGGCGCGGCCTACCAGGTGCTCACCAACGCCTACCAGGCCACGGGCGATCTCCCGGGTGCCATCACCAGTCTCGAGAAGTCGATCGCCGCGATGGGCACGGACGCCGCGTCGGCCCCCGCGCGCGCCACGGCCACCTTCAACCTCGCCATCTTCACGCGCGACCGCGCACTCGCGCAGCAGGGCGCCGACCGCTCGGCGGGGTTGCGGCATGCGGCGGAGCTCTTCACCGCCGCGGCGGACCTCCAGCCCGACGGCCCGAATGCCGCGCGGGCCCGCGCGGCCAGCGCCCGCATGCTGCAGGATGCGGGCGACACCACCGCCGTGGCCGGCATCTATGCCGACATGCTGGCCAATCCGTCGAAGTACACCGCACTCCAGCTGTTCGAGGCCGGCGTCGTCTCGGCGAACGGCAAGAAGTTCGATGAGGCCGCCCGACTGTACGAGGCGGGCCTGCGGATGAACCCGTACTATCGCGACGCATTGTTCAACGTGGCCAATGTCTACTTTGCGCTGCGCCAGCCGGAGAAGATGGCGCCGTTGGTCGAGCGTCTGCGTGCGATCGACCCGATGAATCCCGACGTCCTCAAGCTCGCCGGTGCGGTTTGGCAGGAGCGGGGGCGTCAGGCGACCGATCCAAAGGCGCAGAAGTTGGCGATGGATTCCACCGCAGCCTATCTGGACCGGGCGGGGAAGCTGCCGGCGCGCGTGGTGGTCACGCAGTTCACGGTCGCGCGCGACGGCACCGCCACAATCGCCGGTTCCGTGCAGAACCTCGGTCCCGCGGCGGCGAGCTTCACGGTCATCTTTGAGCTGGTTGACAAGGCGGGGAACGGGGTGGGCAGTACGACGGTCGTCTCGGGGTCCGTGGCCCCCAAGACGGCCAAGGAGTTCGGCGCGCAAGTGCCTGGTGCCGCGCCGGTTGCGTGGCGGTACATGATCCGGTGAGGGCGAGTGGAAGTCATTAGGTGAGATTGACTTCCGACCTCTCGCCTGCTAACTTGGTTGAAGCGTTCACAAGGACGCTTTCCAGACGGGGAAAGGGGGAACGACGCCTCCTTTCCCCGTTGGCTTCCGAGGATCGCATGGTTCGTGTGGCGCGGGTTCTTCCCGAGAGCATTGCCGAGGAGCTGGGCATCGTGCCGGGGACGGAGTTGGTCTCCGTCAACGGGCGCGCGCTCGGCGACTTTCTCGACTGGGAGTTCCTGACCGCCGAGGATACGCTGGAGGTCGAGGCCGTCCTGCCCGGCGGCGACGAGGTCGTCTACGAGATCGAGCGCCCCGAGGGCGAGCCTCTCGGCGTGGAGCTGGAACCGCCGACCGTCCGCCGCTGCGCCAACCGCTGCGAGTTCTGCTTCATCGAGGGGCTCCCGAAGGGGCTGCGCAAGAACCTGTACATCCGCGACGACGACTATCGCCTGTCGTTCGCCTACGGGAACTTCGCCACCCTCTCGAACATGAAGGAGAAGGACGAGGCGCGGGTCATCGAGTACCGGCTGTCGCCGCTGTACGTGTCGGTGCACGCCACGCCGCACGAGGCGCGCAAGAAGCTGCTCAACAACCCGCGCGTCCCCGACATCAAGGAGCAGCTCACGCGGCTGGTGGCGGGCGGCATCCAGTTCCACGGCCAGATGGTCGTGGTGCCGGGGCTGAACGACGGCGACGTGCTCGAGCAATCGCTGCAGGATCTGTGGGACTTCGGCGACGCGTGTCTTTCGGTGGCGCTCGTCCCGGTGGGGCTCACGCAGTTCTCGCACCTGTACTCGGGCAAGTCGATGGACCGCGAGATCGCGTCGGGGTTGGTTGACGTCACGGCCCGCTGGGCGGCGCGCGGCGAGCGCGAGCGCGGCTTCCCGTGGGTGTACGGCGCTGACGAACTGTACCTGCTCGCCGAGCGCGACATGCCGCCGTTCGAGCACTACGGCGACTTCGCCCAGATCGAGAACGGCGTCGGCGCCCTGACCATGCTGCGCCACCGGATCGAAACGGGGCTCGATCGCCTGCCGCGCCTCGAGGGCAAGCGCATCATCGTCGTCACGGGCCTCTCCATGACCCCGCACATGCCGGCGCTGCTCGAGCAGCTGGCCGAGGCCACGGGGGCGACGTTCGACCTGCGCTCGACGACCAACTCGCTCTTTGGCCCGACGGTGACCACGGCCGGACTGCTGGTGGGCGCCGACATCGAGCGCGCGCTGGCGGATTGCTCGGGCGCCGACCTGGCGCTGATCCCCGCCGAGTGCATCAACGAGGACGGCATTTTCCTGGACGACGTCGAGTTTGCGGCGCTGCGCGAACGGCTGCCAATCCCCGTCCATCCATCCTACGACTTTATCGACGTGCTCGAGCTGCTTGGACAGCCGGTGGCATCCGTCGCCGGAGACTGTTCGTGAACATTCCTGTCGTCGCATTCGTCGGCCGCCCCAACGTGGGCAAGTCGGCGCTGTTCAACCGCATCATCGGCCACGACCAGGCCATCGTCAGCGAGGAGGCGGGAACCACGCGCGACCGCCACTTTGCGCTCGCCGAGTGGAACGGCCGCAAGTTCTGGCTCGTCGATACCGGCGGCCTCACCGAGGACTCGCGGCTGCCCATGGACCTCGAGATCCGCCGGCAGGTGACTGAGGCGATCGCCGAGGCCGACCTGCTGCTGATGGTCGCCGACGCGCAGGTCGGGGTGCACCCGAGCGACGCGCGCATCGTCGACATCCTGCGCAAGTCGGGCAAGCCGTTCATGATCGTCGCCAACAAGGTGGACGACCCGCGCGGCACGGATTACTACGAGTTCTACCGCCTGGCGGCGGGCGAGCCGTTTCCGGTGTCGGCGGCCAACGGCAAGAACTCGGGCGACCTGCTCGACGCCATTGTCCAGCGCATCCCGGCGTCGAGCGGCGACGAGGACGTCAACGCGCTGCGCGTGGCGGTGGTCGGCCGGCCGAACGTCGGCAAGTCGTCGTTCATCAACCGCCTGCTCGGCGAGGACCGGCTCGTCGTGTCGGAGATCGCCGGGACGACGCGCGACTCCATCGACACGCCGTTCACGTACCACGGCACCGACATCATCTTCGTGGACACGGCCGGCCTGCGGCGGCAGGCGCGGATCGACGACGGCGTGGAGTTCTATTCCTCGCTGCGGACGCGGCGCGCCATCGACCGGTCCGACATCTGCATCCTGCTGATCGACGCGGTGGACGGACTGCACAACCAGGACCTCAAGATCGCGAACCTGGCGTGGGAGACGGGGCGTGCGCTCATCGTCGTCGTGAACAAGTGGGACCTGAAGGAGAAGGACGACAAGACGGCGGCCAAGTTCGAGAAGGAGTGCGGTGAGAAGGCGCCGTTCCTCAAGTACGTGCCGTTCGTCTTCACGTCGGCGCTCACCGGCCAGCGCGTGACCAAGGTGCTCGACCTCATCCTGCAGGTGAACGAGGAGCGCCACAAGCGCATCAGCACGTCGCAGGTGAACGACGCACTGCAGGCCATCATCGGGCGCCGCCAGCCGCCGCAGGCGGCGGGCTTCGAGATCAAGCTCAACTACGGCACGCAGGTGGAAACGGCGCCGCCGACGATCCTCATCTTCGGCAACAACCCGGACCTCCTGCAGGAGCACTACGTGCGGTACCTGCACAACTGCTTCCGCGAGGAGTGGGGCTTCATCGGCAACCCGCTGCGCCTCACGTTCAAGCGGAAGAGCGGAGGAGGATCGCGCGAATGATGCCGGCGGTTGCGGCGCTCGTCGTCGCGTACCTCTCGGGGTCGATCCCGTCGGCGTACCTTGCCGGGCGGCTGAAGGGCATCGACCTGCGCACGGTGGGATCGGGAAACCTCGGCGCGACGAACGTCTATCGCACGCTGGGTGGACGGGTGGCGGCGGTGGTGTTCGCCGTGGACGTGCTCAAGGGCGCGCTGCCGGTGCTCCTGCTGCCGCGGCTGGTGTTTGCGCCGGGCGCGGCAGCCGATTCGACGTCCGCTGCGTGGTTCGCCATCGCCTGCGGCGTGGCGGCCATCGTGGGCCACGCGCGATCCATCTTCCTGCTGTGGAAGGGCGGGGGCAAGGGCGTGGCGACCGGGGCCGGGATCTTCCTGGCGATCGCGCCAGTGCCGCTCATGATTGCGCTCGTCTCGTTCGCGGCCGTGCTGTGGCGCACGGGCTACGTCTCGGCGGGCTCGTTGACCGCCGCCGTGGTGCTGGTCGCCGGCATGCTCGTGCTGGGCGACGTGCAGTCGCCGGCCACGATCGCCAGCGTGGCCATCTGCGTCTTCGTCTTCTGGTCGCACCGCGCCAACATCCAGCGCCTGCGCGCGGGCACGGAACACCGCTTCAGCCGCAAGAAGGCGGGGGAGGGCGCATGAGGTGCGCGGTGATGGGCGCCGGCGCATGGGGCACGGCGCTGGCCAGCCTGCTGGCGGACAACGGACACGACACCACCATCTGGTGCCTCGAGCCCGACGTGGCCGAGGCGATCACGCACTCCGCAGCGAACCCGCGATTCCTGCCCGGGGCGGAGCTGGCCGACACCCTGCGGGGCACCATCGACAAGGCCGAGGCGCTGGACGGGGCGGAGCTGGTGCTCTTCGCCGCGCCGTCGCACGTGCTGCGCGAAGTGGTGTCGCATGGCCGCGCGTGGATGACGCCGAGTGCGACGGCGGTGGTGGCCACCAAGGGGATCGAGCGCCACACCTTTGCGCTGATGACGGACGTGGTGCAGCAGGAGCTGCCGGGCCATGCGGTGGTGGCGCTCTCGGGGCCGAGTTTCGCGGCCGAGGTGGCCAATCGCCAGCCGACGGCGGTGGTGGCGGCGTCGAATGACGCGGCCGCCGCGACGCTCGCGCAGCAGGCGTTCAGCGCACCCTTCTTCCGCGTGTATTCGCACGATGACGTGACCGGCGTCGAGCTGGGCGGCGCGCTGAAGAACGTGATGGCGGTGGCGACGGGCATCAGCGATGGCCTTGGCCTCGGCTTCAACACGCGGGCGGCGCTGATCACCCGCGGGCTGGCCGAGATGATGCGCCTGGGCATCGCGATGGGCGCGCATCCGCAGACGTTTGCCGGCCTCGCCGGGGTGGGCGACCTCGTGCTGACATGCACCGGCGCCCTCAGCCGCAATCGGCAGGTCGGGCTCGAGATCGGCAAGGGAGCCACGCTGCCGGAGGTGCTGGCCGGCCGCGAAAGCGTGGCCGAGGGCGTGGTGACCACGGAGAGCGCGCGCGAGCTGGCCGATGCGCGCGGCGTGGAGATGCCCATCGTGAACGCCGTGCACCGCGTGCTGTTCGAGCACCAGCCGGCGCGGTGGGCGCTCGTGGAGCTCATGTCGCGCGAGCTGCGCGGGGAGCGTGACTGATGGCCGCCAGCCGGGCCGAACCCGTCAAGGAGTTCTTCAGCATCGGCGACGTCTGCGAGCTGACGGAGCTGAAGCCGCACGTGCTGCGCTACTGGGAGAGCCAATTCAAGGGCCTCAGTCCCGTGAAGAACCGCTCGGGCAACCGCGTCTACTCCCGGCGCGAGGTGGAGATGGTGATGCTCGTGAAGCACCTCCTCTACACCGAGAAATACACCATCGACGGCGCGCGGCAGAAGCTCGAGGAGTACCGGCGCGGCGGCGGCGTGCGCCCGGCGGCGCGCACGGGACTCGACCTCCAGACCATCCTCGCGCTCGAGGCGCAGCTCCAGGAGCTGATTGCCGCGCTGCGCGAACCATCGGGGCGCTGATGCGACTGCTGCTGAGCAACGACGACGGAATCCTGGCCCGCGGCCTCGCCGCGCTCGAGCGGGCGGCCGCGCCACTGGGCGAGGTCTACGTGGTGGCGCCCGACCGCGAGCAGAGCGCCACCAGCCATTCGCTGACCATGCACCACCCGCTGCGCCCCGTGCAGATCGGCGAGCGCCGCTGGCAGGTGGACGGCACGCCCACCGACTGCGTGATGCTCGCCCTCGAGGCGCTGCTTCCCGAGCGTCCGGACTTCGTGCTGAGCGGCGTGAACCACGGACCGAACATGGGCGAGGACGTGCTCTACTCCGGGACGGTCGCCGCCGCCATGGAAGGGCTCGCGCTCGGCGTGCCGGCCATCGCGTTCTCGTTTGCCGGGAGCGTGCTGCGGGCCGATGCGCTGATGGACGACCACGTTCCGACGATCGAGCGCATCCTGCGGCATATTGCCGGGCTGCCGGCGTTTCCCGAGAACACGCTGTTCAACGTGAACATGCCGCCGCTGGCGGCCGATCAGGTGAAGGGCTTCCGCCTGACGCGCCTCGGACGCCGCGCCTACTCGGATTCGCTGACCAAGATGCAGGATCCCTGGGGGCGCCCCATCTACTGGATCGGCGGCGGGTCGGTGGACTGGCGCGACTCGGCGGAGGACTCCGACTTCCAGGCCATCAACGACGGCTACGTGTCCATCACGCCGCTGCACCTCGACCTCACGCATCGGGCCGTCCTCGATTCGGCGGAGCAGTGGTGGCGTCCCCTCTGACGCCGCAGTTCACCGGCGCGCGGCGCCGGCTGATCGAGGAGCTGCGCGCCAAGGGGATCGCCGATCTGGCCGTGCTGCGGGCCCTCGACCTCACGCCGCGGCACCAGTTCGTGCCCAGCGGCGTGCGGCACCGCGCCTACGAGGACGCGCCGCTCCCCATCGGGAGCGGGCAGACCATCAGCCAGCCCTTCGTGCACGCCATGTACCTGCAGACGCTGCGCCTGCAGGGCGACGAGAAGGTGCTGGAGATCGGCACTGGCTCCGGGTACCAGACGGTGCTGCTGGCGCACCTCTGCCGGCACGTCTACTCGGTGGAGCGCATCCGAGCGCTGATCGAGTCGGCGCGCGACGCCATCACGGCTTGCGGCGTGACGAACGTGTCGCTGCTCTGCGGCGACGGCACGCTCGGCTGGCCCGAGTTCGCGCCGTTCGACGCGATCCTCGTGGGCGCCGGGTCGCCGGACGTGCCGCAGCCGCTGGTGGACCAGCTGGCCGTCGGCGGCCGCCTGATTGTTCCCATCGGGGGGCGTGACGACCAGCGCCTGGTGGAGATCACCCGCACGGCGGATGCGTTTGAGCGTCGCGACCTGTCGGAGGTGCGTTTCGTGCCGCTGGTGGGCCGCCATGGGTGGGAGTCGGCGTGAGTGCCACGCGGACCGTGCAGGTGCACGTGCGCGGGCGCGTGCAGGGCGTCGGCTTCCGCTGGTTCGTGGCGCGCGCGGCGCAGGCCCTCGCGGTGGCGGGCTGGGTGCGCAACGCCGACGATGGAAGCGTGGAAGTGGTCGCGTCCGGTGCGGCCGAGCGTGTGGAGGACCTGCTGGCGGCGCTGCGTCGCGGACCGCCGCATGCACGGGTGCAGTCGGTGGAGGTTGACGACCGACCGCCCTCGACCATCGACATGAACTCCGAGTTCGAGATCATCCCATGATTACGCGATCGCTGCCCGAAGGACGAGAGACCCTCAGCCACGACGTGCGGGCGACCGTGCGCGACGTGCCGGACTTTCCCAAGCCGGGCATCCTGTTCAAGGACATCACGCCCGTGCTGTCGGACCCCGCGCTCTTTCTTCGCGTCACCGACAGCCTGGCCGATGCCGCCGTGGCGCTGCAGGTGTCGCACGTGGTGGCCATCGAGAGCCGCGGCTTCATCTTCGGCGCCCCCATCGCCCAGCGGCTTGGCGTGCCGCTCATTCCGGTGCGCAAGCCCGGCAAGCTGCCGCACCGCCGCGTGCGCGAGGAGTACGCGCTGGAGTACGGCACCGATGCGTTGGAGATGCACGAGGATGCGCTCGGCCAGGGGGCGCGCGTGCTGGTGGTCGACGACGTGCTGGCGACCGGCGGCACGGCCGCGGCCACCCGCCGGCTCGTCGAGCGCGCCGGCGGCACGGTGGTGGCCTTCTCGTTCGTCATCGACCTGACATTCCTGCACGGGCGGCAGCAGCTCGCGGGTTCGTCGGTGGACGTGATCGTCGAGTACTGACCGAGGGGCGCGTGCCTTCGTGGCGCGCCGCGGAGGTGAGCTACTTCCGCGGCAGCATCTCCGGCAGGTCGGCCACGATGTAGGCCATCACCGCGAACGCGGCCACGCACTTTTGCATGTCGGTGGGGCTCAGCTTGTCGGGCGTGTCGGCCGGCGTGTGGTGGAACCAGAAGTACCGGCTCTCGTCCACGTCGAGTCCCATCCCAGGCACGCCGGTGCCCATGAGCGGACCGATGTCCGCGCCGCCGCCACTCGCACCTATCGTGCCGGCGCCGATGCGGGCGAGCAGCGAGCCGATCTGCCGGACGATCGCGCGCGCCGAATCACTTCCCGTGAAGCCGAATCCCGTCGGCGCGAAGACGCCGGCGTCCGACTCGATGAGCAGAGAGTGCGCCTCGTTCCGGTGCGCGTCGCGGTAGGCCGCGCCGCCGCGCCCGCCATTCTCCTCGTTCACCCAGCCGACCACGCGAATGGTGCGGCGCGGCGTGAGGCCGAGGCGCTTGAGCAGGTTGACCGCCTCCCATGCCACCACGATGCCGCCGGCGTCGTCCATCGCGCCGAGCCCCACGTCCCACGAGTCGCTGTGGCCGCCGATGGCGATGACCTCGTTCGGCTTCTCGCGCCCGGTAAGTTCGCCCATCGCGTTGCGCGAGGGCGCATCGGGGAGCGTCTGCGCCTCCATGCGGACGGTGAGCACGATCTTCTGCCCGCGGTCCTGCATGCGGTGGAACATCATCGCGTCTTCCATGGCGATGGCGGCGGTCGGGATGCGCGCAACGGTCGAGTCGTACTGCATGGCGCCGGTATGCGGCGTGCGCATGCCCCACGGCCCGACGGCACGGACGAGCGCGGCCACCGCGCCCACCTTGGCGGCGGCCGACGCGCCGCGTCCGCGATACTGCACCGTGGCGCCGTAGTTGGTGAAGGGGACGTCGAAGAGCACGATCTTCCCCCGGGCGTCCGCGGCATGCCTCGCCAGGTCGTCGAAGCTGGTCACCACCAGCAACTCGGCGGTGATTCCGGCGGCCGGCGTCCCGACGCTCCCGCCCAGCCCGAGCATCGGCACATCGGCCTCGCGCGGCTGGAGCATGGTGATCGACTCGCGCCCGCGCACCCAGTGCGGCACCATGGCCGGTTCGCCGCGCACGTTTGCCAGGCCGTCCTTCTTCATCTCGGCGAGCAGCCAGTCGATGCCCCGCTCGAGGTTGGCGCTGCCGGCCAGGCGCGGGCCGCTGTAGTCCACGAAGGCGGCCAGCCGGTTCCATGCCACCGTGGAGTCGGCGAGCGCGGCGTTGATGATCGTGTTGGCCACGTCGCGGTACTTGTCGGCCACCGGTTGCTGGGCGGCGAGCGGGGTGGCCACGGCGGCCAGGATGGCAAAGAACGGGAGTCGGAGGCGCATGCCTTTGGGGTCGGGGAAGAGAGAACGCTATCCGAAGTGACGGGGCGACGCCATTGGCGCTAGCTTCTGCGACGGTCGTCACGCCAGGGAGGATACCTCGTGCAGGCGTCGGTCATGGTCCAGCGAATTCTCGGGTCGCTCACGGCGATGGCGGCCGCCGGCGCCCTTGCCTCGGGCGCGGACGCCCAATCCACGCCCGGCACGCCGCCGCTGCGCACCATTCTCGCCATCGGCGCGCACGCCGGCGACATGGAACTCACCACCGGAGCCGTGCTGCTCGCCGCCCACCAGCGCGGCGACCGCGTGGTGCTTCTTCACCTCACCCTGGGCGAGGGCGGCAACCCGAAGCTGTCGCCGGCGGACTACGGCGCGCAAAAGAGGCGCGAGGCCGAGGCCGTCGCCGCCGACCTCGGGGCCGAGGTGATCTTCGGGCCGTATCGGGATGGCGAGATTCCCAATGATGAGGCGGCGCGCCGTTACGTCGCAGATGTCATGCGCCAGGTGATGCCGACGCAGGTGCTCACGCACTGGAAGGAGAGCCTGCACAAGGACCATTCGATCACGAGCGCGGTGGTGCAGGACGCCGTGCTGCTGGCTTCGCTTCCGGGCGTGCAGCTGGCGCACCCCGCCTATCGTGGCATCCGATCGGTGTGGTATGCCGACAACTGGGAGGACGCCACGAATTTCACGCCGTTCGTCTACGTGAAGGTGTCGGAGACGCTGGAGGCGTGGCGGGCCGCCGTCTCCAAGTACGAGTTTGCCCGCGGTCAGATCGCGGGCTTTCCGTACGTGGACTACTACACGGCGCTGGCGACGGTGCGGGGGGCGGTGGTCTACAAGGGCAGGGCGGTGGCGTTCGCCGTGGAGCCCGAGGCGCGGCGGCGCGTGCTGGACGCGCTGCCGTAGGGGGCCGCGGTGCGTAGCATCCGACGCGGGGCGCCGATAGCTTTCGCTCGTCGCCCCCGTAGCTCAGTTGGATAGAGCAAGCGTTTCCTAAACGCTAGGTCGCCGGTTCGATTCCGGCCGGGGGTACTTCGATTTGCCGCGAAATCGTGTCCGTTTGGGGCAACAACCTTTGGGTCAGGCCCGCTGGCGCCGCGACACTTGGCGTCGCCGCCGCGGCTTGCGTGTCCCGAGTGCCAGTTCGTAGTCTGCGCGATGGCGAACCATATGCCCATGATGTCGCGGCAACTCGTGGTGCTGTCGGTGTCGGCGATGGCGCACGATCCGTCCGGCGCCAGCGCCGCGCACGCGACCCTCTGACCCCGCCGCGGACGTGAGCGTGTCGAACGCCGCGGTGCCAACCGCTGCCGGGACGTTGCTTCCCGGACCGGGCGGTGCCCGGGCGCACGTACTGCGCGAGTTGGCCTGGGTCTTCCTCAAGTTGGGCACCATCGCCTTCGGCGGTCCAACCGCGCATATCGGCATGCTGAAACAGGAGTGTGTCCGTCGCCGCACTGGCTCATACACGAAGAGTTCCTGGATCACCTCGGAGCCAGCAGCCTCATTCCGGGCCTGACTTCCACGGAGCTCCTCATTCACATCGGGTACGCGCGAGCGGGATGGCGCAGGCTGCTCGTGGCTGGCCGGTGCTTCATCGTCCCCGCCACAGCGATGGTGACCGCGATCGCCGCGGCGTACGTGCGCAATGGCACGCTGCCCGCCGTCGCTGGCGTGCTCTCTGGCGTCACGCCCGTGGTCATCGCAATCATAGGCCAGGCGCTCTGGGGACTGGGACGCACTGCGCTCAAGACGTGGGGGCTGGCGGCGCTTGCCGTAGTGTCGCTTGCGCTGGCGCTCGCGAACGTGCACCTGTTGCTGATCCTGCTGGGGGCGGGACTCGCGGTGGCCATCGCACGCGGAATGCGCGTGCGCCGAACGCCGCCGGTGCGCGATGCGACGCGTTCTGGCGAGCTTCATTCCGTCGCGCTGGGCCTTTCCGCTCTCTCCTCGAAACCGACGGCCCTGTCCGTGGGAACGGCCGTCGCCGGAGGCGGGGATGCGACGGCGGTGGTCTTCGGCCTGTGGCCGCTCTTCGGCGCCTTTCTCAAGATCGGCGCCGTACTGTTCGGGCCCGGCTACGTGTTACTGGCCTTCTTGCGCGCGGACCTCGTGCAGCGATTGGGCTGGCTGACCGAACGGCGACTGCTGGATGCGGTGGCGGTCGGCCAGGTCACGCCCGGCCTCATGTTCACGACGGCCACCTTCATTGGCTACCCGCTCGGCGGCGGCGCCGGCGCGGTGGTCGCGACCGTGGGGATCTTCCTGCCCGCCTTCGTGCTCGTCGCGGCAAGCCGGCCGTTCCGGCCGACCCTTCGACGCTCTGCGGCGAGTCGCACCATGCTCGATGGCGTCAATGTGGCGTCGCTCGCCCTGATGGCTGCCGTGACGTGGCAGCTCGCGCGCGGCGCGATCACCGGTTGGGTTGCCGCCGCCATCGCGACGACCAGTGCGCTGCTGCTGATCCGCTACAAGGTGAACACCACCACGGTCATTGTCGGCGGGGCAATCGTGGGCTGGCTCGCGTCCGGCGCCGGGATACTGTAGAAGACGCATGACCGGCGCGCACTCGCGCGCCGCAGGGACATTTCGATCCTGCGCCGGCTCGAATCGCGCGACGTGCAGGCTTTGGGCGACCTTTGCACCGCCGCCCTATGTACCATGCGTCGGCCAAAGACTTCTCCGCTGTCGAGCGCCTGACGGTTCTCCGCCGCGACGCCGAAATGTTCCCGGATTACAAACATGTAATCCGGCGGTCATCCTGCCGACGGGGCTGCCACCACAAACTCCATGTACCGGGCGGATCAACCAACCGAGGCCGCCTCGGCCGCCCAGTTATCACTCAAGGGAGCAAACACGCCATGCGACGTGCGACAGGAAGGTGGGTGTTCGCGCTGGCTGCGTTGGTCATGATGCCGTTCGTCACGGCGTCCGTTGCCGGCGCTCAGCAAGTGGATTGGGAACGTATCAATCCTACGTTCAAGGGAGCGACGTTCGTCAACAATGACAAGGCCTGCGCAGACTGTCACGAAGCGACGAACCACAAGTTCGACCTCAGCGCGCACGCCGAGAATTTCAAGGCTGGCAAGACGGCGCTGAAGGGGGGCTGCGAGTCCTGCCACGGCCCGCGCGGCAAGCACGTCGAGGACGGCACTCCGGTCGCCGAATGGACATCGCTGACCAAGCAGCAGCAGTCGGGCATCTGCATGCAGTGCCATGCCGGCGGCCAGCGCATGACGTTCATGTCTGGCGCCCATCTCGCGGGTGACGTGAGCTGCACCTCGTGCCACAACCCCAAGGCGCCGCGCAGCACGTCCGGCGTGCTTGCCCGGGCGCGGTCGACGGAGCTCTGCTACTCCTGCCATGCCACGTCCAAGGCGCAGATGGCGAAGACGTCGCATCACCCCGTGCGCGAGGGGAAGATGGACTGCATCTCCTGCCACAACGTCCATGGCTCCAACGCGTCGCTGCTCAAGACGGCCACGGTCACCGAAACCTGCACGTCCTGCCACACCGAGAAGCGCGGTCCGTTCCTGTGGGAGCACGCCCCGGTGCGCGAGAACTGCGCCAACTGCCACGACCCGCACGGCTCGACGAACCGCAAGCTCCTCAACAAGAAGGAATCGTTCCTGTGCCTGTCGTGCCACACCTACGGCGGACACATCAACCTTCCGCGGTACAATCGCACGAGCAACCCGTCGGGCGAGGGCTGCGTGAACTGCCACATCACGATCCACGGGTCGCAGCATCCGTCGGGTCCGAAGTTTACCCGGTGAGGAGACCCAGACCATGCGCAACTTGATTGCAAGCTTGACGCTGGCTGCCGTGCCGGTCATCGCGACTGCGCAGGGAGCCGCCGTCAAGGCGACGCCCGCGCCAAGCGGTGGGCAGGTCACGATTGGCATCCAGCAGGTCGACAACAACACCAACTCGAGCGTCTTCTCGGAGTATCGCGATCTTCGCGACGGACGCTCGCCGCTCGCGTTCACGTATGGAACAAAGTCCGTGAGTGGGCTCTACCTGGACATCGCTGGCGCCGACGTCACGCGCCGCGACCAGAGCCTCGGCCTGTCGGTTGGACAGCCGGGCGTCTGGCGCCTGAAGGCCACATGGGACGAGCTGCCCCACGACCTGAGCCACAAGGCACAGTCGCCCTTCACGTCGACGACGCCGGGCGTGCTCGACGTCTCGCAGACGATGGCGATCGCGTTCAAGAAGCTCGCGACCGGCGCCGCCGATGCGGCCAGCGTCGTGGCGAGCGACGCCATCGCGGCGGCGTACATCCAGGCGAACTCCCGCCCGGTGTCGCTGGGCACGAGCTCCCGGAACGGCGCCTTCGCGCTGCAGTACAGCGGCATCAAGTCCGTGAACCTGTCGTTCGGCTATACCCATCGCGAGAAGGCCGGCAGCAAGATCGGCTACGGGCCGATCGGCGACCGTCCGCCCCGCACGCTCAACATCCAGTTCGCCGAGCCGGTGGACTATGCGACGGGCGACCTCACCGCCGCGGCCGAGATCGTGAAGCCCCGCTACCAGCTGCGGGCCGAGTACCTGCTGTCGCAGTTCCAGAACGAAGTCGACGTCCTGACCTGGCGCAACGTCTGGGCGTCGGCGCCGGCCGGTGCCTCGTACGACACGTGGGATCGCGCCGTCGCCACGTACGGCCGGCGCCCGCTGGCGCCCGACAACCGGTACCAGTCGATGATGCTCTCGGGCGGCCTCGCGCTGCCCTTTGCCAGCCGCATCACGGCCAGCGTGGCGCTGGGCACCATGGAGCAGGACGGCACGCTGCTCCCGTACGCGTACCAGAACGACATGCTGGCCAACAAGGCGCTGCCCCGCAGCAGCACGCAGGGCAAGATGGAAACCACGAGCCTGTCGGCGGAGTACACCATCTCACCGCTGCCGCGCATGAACGTACGGGCCTTTGCGCGCCGCTATGAACTGGCGAACAAGACCCCGGCCGCGCGCTGGCAATATGTGACGTCGGATGCGGCGAACCTCAACGGCACCGTGGCGTACGTGAACAAGCGGACCAACGAGCCGTTCGCCTGGGATCGCGACAACCTGGGCGTCGAGACGACGGTGCGGGTGCCGATGCTCAAGGGCAGCCTGACCCTCGGCTACGAGCGCGAGGACTTCGGGCGTGAGCACCTTGAGGCGGCAAGCACGACCGAGAACATCGCGCGCGTGGCGTGGAACGGCCGGCCGGCCAAGTGGATGTCGGTGCGTGCACGCCTGCTCCACGGCAGCCTGGATGCCGGTGAGTATGACTGGAAGGCGCCGAGCGCCAGCTACTGGTATGGCGCCGCGGAAGCCACCGACAACAACAACCCGGCCTTCTCGTTCGAGAATCATCCGGACACACGGGCGTACACCATGGCGGACCGCAAGCGCGACGAGGCGGATCTCATGGTCACGGTGTCACCGACACCGACGCTGGCGCTGTCGGCTCGCCTGAAGACGCGGAAGGACGATTTCGCCACCGACGTCAAGCCGGTGCAGCCGCTGATCGACCTCGCGGTGGCTGATCGGCTGGCACAGACCCCCGGCATCCAGCTGGGCCTGCTGAATCGCGAGCAGCAGAATATGTCGTTCGACGTGAACTACGCGCCGAACGAGCGGGTCGGACTGAACGCTTCGTACGGCACGGACGTCGGCACCTCGAAGCAGCGCGGCATCGAGTTCAATGAGAACAACAAGATGAACCCGAGCCCGCTCAATACGGCGACGCTGGGCCCATGGACCCGCGCGTCGAGCGAGTGGACGGGCGACTTCAAGGACCGCAACACCTACACGATGGTGGGCGGCACCTTCGAGCTGGTCCCGAACAAGGTGACCCTGGCGGCGAGCTATTCATCCTCCCAGGCGAAGATGGACATCACCTACGCCGGTTTCGGTCTGGTGAACTTCGACGGCACGCCGCTGGCGAGCAACACCGAGTTCGCGTTCCAGTCGCCGGCGCCCGTCGAGCAGCGCACCAAGGTGGCCGACGTGTCGCTGCAGGCGCCGCTGTTCCACCGCATCGAGGCGCGACTGGGACTCCGGCACGAACGCTATACGCTGGACGACTGGCAGCAGGGCACGGGGACGGCGCAGTTCGAGACCGTCGGCACCGACCTGCTGCTGCGTGATACCTCGCGCTCGTTCCAGTGGGGCAACCGCCTGCTCAACATGGGCTCGTACCTCGCCCCCAGCTTCACGGGGACGTCGATCTACGTCGGCCTGACGTACGGGTTCGGCAGCGCGAAGTAACGGATGCACCGACAGGTCACTCGAGGCCCCGGGGCGATGCTCCGGGGCCTCGAGCACGTGGCGGGGCGATGGCACCGCCGGATCCGGGCGCCCAGATGTCCAAACTGTAATCCTGCAGTCACGCTTTCGTCGGGGGGCCGGCGCCATATTGATGGCAGGGGTAGGGTGGCGTACGGTCGGCTGGCGGCTTCCCGCGCCTTGCCGGCCGTGCGTTATTTTCCGAATGCTCGATGTTCCGCCGCTCGCTCACGCTGCCCACCTTCATCTGCCGACATGCGCCTTCTCATCGTGGACGACGAGCGCAAGGCCGCGGATTACCTGCACCGCGGCCTGACGGAGTCCGGCTATGTGGTCGACGTCGCGACCAATGGCGACGACGGCCTCTCGCTCGCGCTCGCGGAGTACTACGACCTTATCGTGCTCGACGTCATGATGCCGGGTCGCGACGGCTGGTCCGTGCTCTCCTCGCTGCGACGGGCGGGCCGCCAGACCCCGGTGCTCTTCGTGACGGCCCGCGACACGGTCGAGGACCGCGTCAAGGGGCTGGAAGGCGGAGCCGATGACTACCTGGTCAAGCCGTTCGCCTTCTCGGAACTCCTCGCCCGCGTGCGCTCGATCCTCCGGCGCGGACCGACGCGGCAGCTCGAAACGCTGGCGGTGGCGGACCTCGAACTCGACATCCTGCGGCACCGCGCGGCGCGCGCCGGCCAGCGCATCGACCTGACGCCAAAGGAATTCGCGTTGCTGTCCCTGCTCGTCCGGCGGCGCGGCGAGGTGCTCTCGCGCACGCTCATCTCGGAACTCGTATGGGAAATGAACTTCGACAGCGACACCAATGTCGTGGACGTCGCGGTGCGCCGGCTGCGCTCAAAGGTCGACGATGGGTTCGAGCAGAAGTTGATCCGCACCGTGCGCGGGGTCGGATATGTCATTGACGCCGAATAGCGCGCGCACGGCGGACACGCGCTCCGGCCGACCGTGGGCCATCGCGAGTCGCCTGACGCTGCACTATGCCGGCTCCACGCTCGCCATCCTGCTGCTCGGCGGAGGGTTCCTGTACTGGGGCCTCGCGCGCGAGCTGCACCAGCAGGACAAGGCGCTCGTGGCCAGCAAGCTGTGGGTACTGCGCCACCTGACCGCCGAGTATCCCGCTGGCGCCGAGGCGCTGGCGAGTGAGATCGAGCACGAGGCGGGCGAGGAAGCCCCGTTGCACTACTACCTGCGCGTCCGCGACGGGCGTGGCGTCACGCTGTTGGAGACGCCGGGCATGATAGCGCTGGTGCCGCCGGGCAACTTCCCATCGGCCATCGCCAGCCCCGCGGACCTGGAGGTATGCGCCACCTGCGCACTGAGCGCCGATGGCCGGTACCTGCTGGTTTCGGGCACGAGCGAATCGCAGGGTCCGGGCCGCACGCCCCTCGGGCTTCAAGTGGCGCTGCAGGTCTCGACCACGGCCCGTGTCCTCGCGGACTATCGCACGAAATTGCTTTTCGTCCTCATCGCGGGGCTTCTTGCCGCGTTGGGCGTTGGCGTCGCCATCGCGCGCCTGGCCCTGCGCCCGGTGGAGGACATCTCGCAGCTGGTACGCGGCATCTCGGCCAGCCGACTTGACGCCACACGCATCGGCGAGCGCCTGTGGCCGGCCGAGCTGCGTGACCTGGCGGGCGCCTTCGATGCGATGCTCGCGCGCCTGCAGGACGCGTTCAGCCGCCTGACGCAGTTCTCGGCGGACTTGGCGCATGCCCTCCGGAACCCGATCAACAACTTGCGCGGCGAAGCCGAAGTGGCGCTGGCCCGCACCAGGAACGCCGAGGAGTACCAGCAGGTCCTGGCCTCGAGCCTCGACGAGTACGCGCGACTGGCGCGGCTAATCGATGGCCTGCTGTTCATCGCGCGCTCCGAGGATCCGCGTCACGCCATCGAGAGCACGCGTTTCCCCTCCCGGAGGGAACTCGATGCCGTGCGCGACTTCTACGAGGCGCTCGCGGCGGAGCGGAGTATCAGCGTCTCATGCGAGGGCGAGGCGTGGCTGAGCGGCGACCCGGTGCTGTTTCGGCGGTGCGTCAGCAACCTGCTGGCCAATGCACTGAACAACACGCCGGACGGCGGACGCGTGACGCTCCGGGTCATCGAGCAGCCGGATGGTCGCGTCGAGGTCAGCGTTCGCGACACGGGCAGGGGCATCGACGGCTCACACCTGCCGCACGTGTTCGAACGATTTTACCGGGTCGAGGAAGGCCAGATTCGCGAGACCAACGGCGCCGGCCTTGGATTGCCCATCGTGCAGTCCATCATGCGGCTGCACGGAGGGAGCGCGCGGATCGAGAGCGCGATGGGACGCGGGACGACCATCACCCTCGAGTTCCCGGCGACTCCTCCAGTTCCCGTCACGGCGTAACTGGACGTCCGGGATCGCAGTCGATGGACACCGGCGCGCACTTGTGCGCGCCACTGTGTGCCGGGTAGTACTCCACTATTCCTTGGCATACACGGATACGTATGCCTCCTGATACTTCACGCGAGTTGCTGTTCGCCACCTGGGCCGAGATCGCCAAGGGCCTCTCGAGCCCGCACCGGCTCGAACTGCTCGACGTCCTGGCGCAAGGCGAGCGCAGCGTCGAGGCGCTGGCCGAGGCGACCAAGCTCTCGGTGACGAATACCAGCGCCCACCTGGCCGCCCTCAAGCGGGCACGCCTGGTCGACTCGCGCAAGCAGGCGCAGTTCGTGTTCTACCGCCTCGCCGATGACGGCGTCGCCCGCGTGTTGCGCGAAATCCAGGCGCTCGCCCTTCGGCGCTTCGCCGATGTCGCCGGTGTCATGCACTCGGTCATCGAGGCCAGCGATACGCTGGAACCCATCGACTCGCCGGAACTCCGCCGTCGGATGAAGACGGGCGGCATTACCCTCATCGACGTGCGGCCGGAGGCCGAGTACCATGCCGGACACATTGCCGACGCGATGTCCGTGCCCCTCCAATCATTGCAGAAGCACTTGAGGTCGATCCCGAAAGGCCGGCCGGTGGTCGCGTACTGCCGAGGCCCGTACTGCGTGCTCACGGTTGAGGCGGTGGCGCGCTTGAACCGTCGCGGCTACGAGGTACGACGGTTTGCCGACGGCTATCCGGGATGGAAGGCCGATGGGCTGACCGTGCGCACGGGCACCGATAGCTAGCGCGATAGGCCTTTGCCTTTCGTCCCTTGCAGTCCACTACCAACCGCAGGATACGGCTCATGAACACCCTTTTCATTCTCAACGACCCCCCGTACGGCACCGAACGGAGCTACAACGGCCTTCGGCTCGCCGGCGCCGTCGCCAAGCGCGAGGGCGAGACCGTGCGCGTCTTCCTCATGGGCGATGCCGCGGCGTGCGCCAAGAAGGGGCAGGCCGTCCCCAATGGCTACTACAACCTGAACCGCATGCTGCAGGCCGTCGCGGCGCTCAAGGCCGACATCGGCGTGTGCGGCAGTTGCATGGACGCACGGGGCATCGCGGTCGATGAACTCGTCGAGGGCGCCAAGCGCAGCACGCTCGAAGAGCTGGCCACGTGGACCATTGAAGCATCGAAGGTTATCGTCTTCTCGGGAGCATCGCCTCATGAACGACCAAAAGACCGCGCTCGTCCTCGGCGGCGGTGTCGGCGGCCTCACGGCCGCTATTCGCCTTCGCAAGTTGCTTCCTGCGCGGCACCGGGTGGTGCTCGTGGATCGCGAGCGGCAGCACCTGTTCCAGCCGTCCCTGCTTTGGCTCGCTGTCGGCGATCGCACACCGGAGCAGATCCAGCGCCCTCTCAAGGAACTGGCCCGCAACGGAGTCGAGGTCGTCATCGGTTCCGTTGAACGGATCGACCCCGCGACTCGGGTGGTACGCGTCAGCGGGCAAGAGTACCGCGGCGACGCGATCATCGTGGCGCTGGGCGCTGAGCTTGCCCCCGAAACGGTTCCCGGCCTGGCTGAGGCGGGCCACAACCTCTACAGCCTTCAGGGGGCGAGTTCGTTCGAGCGTGCACTCCGTGCATTTACCGGCGGCCGGATCGTAGTGCTTACGGCCACCCCAGCCTACAAGTGCCCGGCCGCGCCATACGAGGCCGCCATGCTCATTGCCTCCACGCTCCGCAAGCGCGGCATTCGGGACAACGTCGAGGTTGATCTCTACGCCGCGGAAGCCGGGCCGATGCTGGTCACCGGGCCGACGCTGTCCGGCCAGGTCCGCGGAGTGGTCGAGTCGCAGGGCATCCGATATCACCCGGAGCATCAGGTGACGCAGGTGGATGCGACGGCGCGACGGTTGTCATTCAGCAACGGCGCGACGACAGACTTCGACCTGCTGCTGTACGTGCCGCCCCACCGGGCGCCGGACGTAGTGCGCGAGGCAGGCCTGCTTGGGGCGAGTGGATGGATCGCGGCCGACAGGAACACGTTCACCACCTCGGTGGAAGGAATCTACGCCATCGGCGACGTGACGAGCATTCCCCTGGCGATGGGAAAGCCGCTTCCGAAGGCTGGAGCCTTTGCCCACACGCAGGGTGAGGTGGTCGCCGAAAACATCGCCAGTCTTTGGGCGGGGCAAGCGCCAAACCGCACGTTCGAGGGCGGCGGCGAGTGCTTCGTGGAGGTCGGCGACTCGCGCGCCGGATTCGGCACCGGCAACTTCTACGCGGAACCTACTCCACAGGTGGTCTTCCGCGCTCCCGCGCGACGCTGGCACTGGGGAAAGATCTGGTTCGAGCGACACTGGCTGCGGCGGTGGCTGTGAGCCGGGGCAGGGGGCAGAGGCTGAACGCGCGCCCGAATACGACTGTCGGTCCGCATTCTGCGAAGTCGATTCGTCAGGCAGGTTGGAGTAGCCATGGCTGGGCCAGTGGTGGGCCTTTGGGGACGACGTTTCGAGACGATTGGGTACCGATGGACACGTTTCGAACACGCGAACTGTCCCCAACGATTCGAGGGCTAACTCGGCGGGCCCCAACGAATAGCTTGGTGTTTCGACAGTTACGTCCCTTGGCGAATGTGGGCTGCCCTTCACATTCCTAAACGCTAGGTCGCGTGTTCGAATCACGCCGGGGGCATTGATGCCGTCGTCCAAGAGTCCGCGCCGAGCGCGCGAACATGCCCTCGCCCTCCTGCGGGCGCTCGTCGGGGGCCTCAGTGCGTCGGCGCGCGCCGTCGAGGCGCGCACCGGGGTGACGAACGCGCAGCTCTTCCTGCTGCGGGCCCTGGCGGCGGACGGGCCCCTGGCCATCGGCGAGCTGGCGCGCCGCGCGCGAACGCAGCCGAGTACCGTGAGCATCATCGTCGCGCGCCTCGCGCGTGGGGGCCTCGTGGCCAAGACGCGGTCGCCCGAGGACCGGCGCCGTGCCGTGGTGAGCATCACCCCGGCAGGACGACGCCTGGTCCGCGCGGCGCCCGTGCCGCCGACCGCGCGACTGCTGCGCGTCCTCGATCACCTGACGGACCGGGAGGCGCGCACGCTGGCCCGCGGGCTTGACCTGCTCGTCACCCGGCTGGCCTTTGCCGTGGCGGCGCCCCCCTTGCTCTTCGAGGAGCAACCCGGACGTCGCACGGCCCGGTCCGCGCGCGGTCGTCCCGCGTGACCTTTGGACGGCGCCCACCGGGCAGGCATCTCGTGCTGGCCGCGGCGGTCGGCCTCGCGTGCGCGGATGGCCGGCACGGGGTGACGGTGCCCGAAGTGCGGCTGACCGGTGACACGGCGGCGTTGCGTGCGCCGATGGTCGCGACGCCCCTGGTGCTCCAGACCTACGAAGGCTCGGGGCAGTCGGTGCATCCCGACTTTGCCGCGCCGACGAACCCGTGGAAGCGGCGCCTCTTCTACCTCGCGCTGACGCCGTATCCGGGGGGCAGTCCGCTTTACGAGAATCCCTCGCTGTACGCCAGCCTGGATGGTGTGACCTGGGGAGCCGCGCCGCACGCTCCGATGCCGCTGGTCAGGCCGGTACAAGGGCATCTCTCCGATCCCGACCTGGTGTACGCCTCGGCCCGCAACGAGCTGTTCCTTTACTACCGTCAGTCGAGCGACTCGGACCGCGTGCTGATGCTGCGCTCTGTCGACGGCGCCGCGTGGTCGGAGCCCCGGCCAATGCTGGCGGCGCCAGCCGGCCGGCTGCTGTCGCCCGCGGTCGTGCGCCGGCGGACGGGCACGTGGCTCATGTGGAGCGTCGATGCGCGGACGGGGTGCCGCGACGAGGCGACGACCGTGGAACTGCGCCGCTCGAATGACGGGCTGGCATGGAGCGTCCCGGAGCCCGTCACCCTGCCGATCCCGGCCGGCCAGTTCGCGTGGCACATCGACGTCGAGTGGATTCCCTCGCGCGGCGAGTATTGGGCGTTGTTCCCGGTGAAGGCGCCGGGCACGTGCGTGCCGACGGCGCTGTACATGGCCACGAGTCCCGACGGCGTGGCGTGGCGTACGGTGCCGGTGCCCGTGCTGGTTGCGGGGCCGATCCCGGCATTTCGCGACGTCGTGTATCGATCGACGTTCGCCTTCGACGCCCGGACCGACGAGGTGACGTTCTGGTTCTCGGGGGCCCGCTTCGACGGCCTGGCGTTCACCTGGCGCACCGCGGTGCAGCGGCGCCCGCGCGCCGAGGTGTTCGCGGGCGGGGTGCGTGCGGCCCGCCTCCAGTTGCCGGTGGCGGGGGCGGCGGCTCGTGCCGCCTTCGACCCGCCGTAGGACGCCGGCGGATCGCGCGGGCCGGCGGTGGCGAAAGTGAATATATTGACATCAATATAAAGGCGGGCGCCGCCGCTCCAACGGCACCCCGCCGCCCCCCCCCCCCAACTCCGCGAGGAGCGTCCGCGAATGGCTGCCGTGATCATCGGCCCGTGCATGTTCCTGGCGCCGGTCGTGTTCGTGCTGATGCTGCTGGCGATTCCGCTCTGGCCGGTCGCCATCGTCGTCGTCACCGTGATGTGGCTCGTGACCTGGCCCGTCGAGCAGATGCTTCGCCTCGTCGGCATCCGCCGCGCCGACGGCGCGGCCGCCACCGTGGCGCGGTGGCTTCGCGTCGTGGTGAAGCCGTGGGTCCTGTTCGAGAAGGCGGCGCGGCCGCCGTCGGCGTCGCCGCCCGCGCCACCAGGCGCCGCGCCCGCGCCAAGTCCGCCCGGCGACGAGGGTTCGGGGGGACCGACGGCCCCCTGATGGGGTAGAATGTATCTGGACCCCGCGTCCCGACCCACCCCACCTGGGCACACGCCATGCGACTGTCGTTCCGCTTCATCGCGCCGCTGCTGGCGGCCCTCGCGCTGTTCGCCTGGGCGCTGGCGCCGGTCGTCGATCGGCAGATGCTGCAGTGGTTCGTGCGTGACCTGGACATTCGCGCCAGCTTCGTGGCCAACACGGTGCAGGAGCCGGTGCGCCAGCTGGTCGAGACAGGCAATGCGCGCACGCTGCGCCAGTACCTCACGCGACTGACCAACGACGAGCGCCTGTACGCGGTCGGGTATTGCGCACCCGACGGCGGCGCGCCACTGGCGTCGCCAACCTTCCCGCCGTCCCTCCGCTGCGACTCGCTGGAGCAGTTCCGCGATCCCGAACGGCGGCAGCTGAGCCTGCCGCAGGGCGCGCTGCACGTGAGCGTCGCGCCGGTGGCGCTGGGCAATGGCGGCACCGGGACGCTGGTGCTGGTGCACGACATGAGCTTCATCGATCGGCGCAGCGCCGAGACGCGCAAGTACATCTTCTACCTCTTCGTCGCCCTCGGCGTGGTGGTGTCGCTCATCACCGTGGCCATCGCGCAGCTGAGCTGGCGGGGCTGGGTGAATGGGCTGCGCGCCCTGATGCGCGGCGAGGGGCTGCTGCGTCCCTCCGGCAAGGACGCGCCGGAGCTGACGCCGGTGGCGAAGGACTTGCGGGAGCTGATCCTCACCATCGAGGCGGCGCATCGGTCGCGGGCCGAGGACCAGGTGGTGTGGACGCCCGAGTCGCTGCATGCGCTGCTGGAGGGCCCGCTGCGGGGCCAGGAGGTGATCGTCGTATCCAATCGCCAGCCGTACATCCACGAGCAGGACGGCGATGCGGTGCGGGTGATGCGACCGGCCAGCGGGCTGGTCACGGCGCTCGAGCCGATCATGCGGGCCTGCTCGGGCACGTGGATCGCGCACGGCAACGGCACGGCCGACCGCGCCGCGGTCGATGCGCGCGACCATGTGGCCGTGCCGCCGCACGCACCGTCGTACCAGGTGCGGCGCATCTGGCTGACGCCGGAGGAGGAGGCCGGCTACTACTACGGCTTCTCCAACGAGGGGCTGTGGCCGCTCTGCCACATCGCGCACGTGCGCCCGACCTTCCGCACGCGCGACTGGGAGGCCTACGTCAAGGTCAACCAGCGCTTCGCCGACGCCGTGGTCCAGGAGGCCACGTCGGCCGACCCGATCGTCCTGGTGCAGGACTTCCACCTCGCGCTCGCGCCCCGGATGATCCGCAATGCGCTCCCCTCGGCGACGATCATCACCTTCTGGCACATCCCGTGGCCGAATCCCGAGGCGTTTGCCATCTGCCCGTGGCGCGAGGAGCTGCTCGACGGCCTGCTGGGCAGCACGGTACTCGGCTTCCACACGCAATTCCACTGCAACAACTTCTTCGACACCGTCGATCGGCAGCTCGAGGCGCGCGTGGATCGCGAGATGTTCACGGTGACCTTCCGGGGCGCGCTGACGACGGTCAAACGGTATCCCATCTCGATCGAATGGCCCACGCCGCCGGAACTCCTGGCGAAGTCGGTGCCGGCCTGCCGGGCCGCGGTGCGCGAGCGCCATGGGCTGCCGGAGCGCCACGCGATCGGCATCGGGGTGGATCGCCTCGACTACACCAAGGGCATCGAGGAGCGCTTTCGCGCCGTCGAGCGGCTGCTCGAGCTGCACCCCGAGTGGGTGGGCCGGTTCTCGTTCATCCAGCTGGCCGCGCCGTCCCGCTCGAGCATCGAACAGTATCGCGACTATGACGGACGCGTGCGCGCACTCGCCCAGCGCATCAACGCGCGCTTTGCCGGCGCGCTGCCGCCGATCATCCTGGCCATTGCGCATCATGCGCCTGCCACCGTCTACGAGTATTACCGTGCCGCCGACCTGTGCTTCGTGAGCAGCCTCCACGACGGCATGAACCTGGTGGCCAAGGAGTTCGTGGCCGCGCGCGACGACGAGCGCAGCGTGCTCGTGCTGAGCCGGTTCACCGGCGCGGCGCGGGAGCTGCCCGAGGCCCTCGTGGTGAATCCGTACGACGCCGACCAGTGCGCGCTGGCGCTGCATGTGGCGCTCACGATGCCCGACAAGGAGCAGCGGGACCGCATGCAGCTCATGCGGGGGCTGATCCGCGAGTTCAGCGTCTATAGATGGGCCGGACGCATGCTGGTGGATGCCACCGACCTGCGGCGACGGGAGCGGCTGATTGACCGGCCGCACGTCCCCGCATGACGCCGCCGCCCTCGCCGCGCCCCGAGTGGGCGTACTTCTTTGACATCGACGGGACGCTGTCGGAGCTGGCGCCGACGCCGGCGCTTGCCCGGCTGGCGCCCGCGTTGCGGCTCCGGCTCGGCGCCCTGCGGGCGCTCTGTGGCGGCGCGGTGGCCCTCGTCAGCGGGCGCGCCCTCGGCGACATCGACGCCATCTTCGAGGGGCTGCGGCTCCCCGCGGCCGGTCAGCATGGCGCGGAGCGGCGGGACGCCGCGGGCCGCGTGGTGCACCTGAAGGTGGAGCGCGCGCCGATCGATGCGGCCCACGCGGCGCTCGCGCGCCTGGCGGCGCGTCACCGCGGACTGCTGCTCGAGGACAAGGGACACTCGCTTGCGCTGCACTATCGCGCCGCGCCGCGGCTCGCGGGCTTCGCTCATCGGGCGATGCGGGCGCAGCAGCGCCTGCTCGGCGACGGCTTCGTCGTGCAGGGCGGCAAGCGCCTCGTCGAACTCGTGCCGTCCGGCACCGACAAGGGCCGGGCAATCCTCGCGTTCCTCGCGGAACCACCCTTCGCCGGCCGGCTTCCCGTCTTCCTCGGGGACGACGTCAGCGACGAGCCCGCCTTCGCCACGGTCGAGGCGCGAGGCGGCATCTCGGTCAAGGTGGGGCCGGGACCCACTTCAGCGCGCTGGCGGCTGAGCGGCGTTGAGGCGGTGCGCCAGTGGCTGCCGGCGCCGGATGCATCAGCACCCCTGCTTGCGGAGACGGGATGACGAGCCTCGAACTGGCGCTCATCGGCAATGGCAGCGTGTCGGCCCTGATCAACGCGGTGGGCGAGATCGTGTGGGCCTGCTTTCCGGGCATGGACGGCGATCCCGCGTTCTGCTCGCTGCTGCGCGAGCGCGGCGGACCCAGCGA
>Ga0334722_10001496_pt1 | contig 29027 bp, 29 predicted proteins | sample C3_bottom_MG_FD_207210 | JGI IMG/M metagenome (GOLD analysis project Ga0334722, IMG submission 207210) | Sediment microbial communities from Yellowstone Lake, YNP, Wyoming, USA - C3_bottom | ecosystem: Environmental > Aquatic > Freshwater > Lake > Sediment | place: USA: Wyoming | collected... | reverse complement strand
GTTCATCGACAATTCCAAATTGCCTGGAGTCATTCGTCGATACGACAAGCAAATGGGCCTGCCTCAGGAAGCGGCCCTCCAAATTGCATACAAGCTCCTTAAAGAGGTCAATTTTTCTCTCCAAGACACCTATTTTCTCCTCTTGGATGCCGACATGACCATCAAGCTTGGACCCAAATTCCAAAAAAACGCTTTAGACGGAGATTGCTATCTGATCCTTCAGCAATCCTCTTCTTTGAACTTTTCCATCTACGGTGCTAATCTCTTACGAGCTTCTTTGCCTTGGGCATGTACAGACCCGATTGTAACGCGATGGACTTCACGGGTCGCATCTGTGCCGCAAAAACTGCATAATGTGCTCATTGAAGGGGGAAATACCACGGTTGAGCGCAATATCGAGCGATTGAAAGTCGCCCTGATGGAGGATCCAGAAAACAGCCGCTACCTGTTCTATCTTGCGCAATCTTACAAAGCCTCAGAAGAATATGAGGAAGCCATTGGATGGTATGGGAAGAGAATTGAAAAGGGCGGAGATCCTGAGGAACTCTGGTTTTCCACATTCATGATTGGCTCTTGCTATCAAGAGCTTGAACAATGGGATCAAGCCCTTCATTGGTACCTGAAAGCCTATGAAATGAGTCCCGATCGCCCAGGCCCCATGCATAAAATAGCGACCCGCTACCGTCTTTCTGGGCAAAACGATCTCGCCTACCTATTCGCAAAGCATGGTTCGCGAATCATTCGCCCTTTGGACCAAAGCATCACCTATTACCCGCCCTTGCGTGACTATGAATTTGAGGAAGAGATTTCGATCACCGCTTACTACACCCAATTCAAAGAAGATGGGTACGTTGCCGCAAGCGATCTATTACTGCGCAAAAATGCCCCTTCCTGGATCAAGGATCAAAATGAGAGAAATCTTTTCTATTATGACATCATTTTAAAGAATACGAAGTTCAAATCGATCGATATCAAGCTCCCCTTGATTGAACAGGGAAACGAGGAGCGGTTCCATCCGATGAACTCTTCGATCGTGAAAACCGATTCGGGATACAAGATGATCTGCAGAGCGGTTAACTACACGCAAACTGGGGGAAAAGTATTCCACACAATCGATCAAAATGGCATTTTCCGAACGAAAAATTTTCTGCTTCATTTAGATCGCAATTTTAAAGTCCTTACGCAGCAAGAAATAATCGAAAATCTCTCTCGCGAAAAGTTTCCCGCCCTGAATGTGGAAGGGCTTGAAGATGGTAGACTTTTTGAATGGAATGGAAGCGATTGGTTTACATGCACCACAACGGATACGAATCCTACAGGAAGCCGCCAAATCTCCCTGTGCAAATTATCCAATGACCGAAGCCATCATACCGTTCATGTAGAACAACTCATCCCATTGCCGGGACCGGACCCCTATCGTGGCGAAAAAAACTGGCTTCCGCTCATTCATGAAGGGCAGCTCCGGATGATCTATGCATATAATCCCCTCACAGTCCTTATGCCACATCTCCAAACAGGGGAATGCAAGCCTTGCCTCACTTATGAATATTTGCTAGATTTCTCCCGTCTCAGAGGCTCCGCTGCACCCATCCCCTTTGGGGACGGCTATCTTGCACTCGTGCATGAAGTGGTGCTTTATCCTGACTACACGCGCGCCTACCTCCATCGATTTATCTTTCTCGATCCGCAATTGCGGATAGAAAAAATCTCCCGACCATTCGTTTTTATAAAGCAGGGCATCGAATCTTGTTGCGGGATGACGATCGATCACGCAGGCAATGAGCTTGTTCTCTCCATCGCCATTGAACAGCGGGAGGTCCAGCTTTGTACCCTCCCCACTGAAACGGTTAGGGCCCTTCTCCATCCTCTACCCAAAACAGAAAGGAACCCCTTTAATACGGCAGTTAATTAAAAAAATACTCACAGGATTTTATGCTTCAATGGTTGATCTATTTCACTATTATTTTTCTACAACTGTCTGCTCGTCAGAGCGCTACAGGTTGGTGCACGGGGTATCGCGAGGTGTGCCAAAAAGCGGCCACTGATCCTCAGTGCTTCGAGATTTTTCGGTCCATTCCAGAATATCGGATTGCTTTTGAAATCAATGATGGGTACCGATTTGCGGAGTATCTCACTTGTTCTGATAGACTTTTGGATAAGTTAGAAGCATTTCGCCGGCTGGAGAGCTTTGGAAATCCGGTGCTTGATTCGTATCCGTTGATTGGGAAGTTTTCCGCTACAACTTTGCGTTATATTTGCATAGCTGACCAAATTCAAAAAATGGTGGCCCTTCCTGAACAGGCAGTCATCGCAGAAATTGGTGCCGGCTTTGGAGGCCAGTGCTTTGCCTTAGCACAGGTTCGCCCCTTTTCTAAATACTACTTTTTCGATCTTCCCGAAGTTGAGGCGTTGATAGGCAAGGTCATGGAGGTCCTCTCTCTCCAAAATACCTATTGCATCCCAATGGACCAGGAGCTTCCCGAAGAGAAAATCGATTTGGTCATCAGCAATTATGCCTTTTCTGAATGTGATCGGGAGATCCAATTAGAATATTTTGAACGGGTGATTAAAAAAGCAGATAGAGGCTTTATGATTTACAATCACATCAGTAAGGATTCTGGAATCGACTCCATCTCTGCTAAGGAGTTTGTTCAAATGCTCAAAGAGCAGGGATTTCGCCCTCGGATGCATAAGGAGATCATCGCAACTGCTCCCGAGAATGTATTGATCATTTGGAATCGAACCACTCGCAAACCCGAAAACAAACTATGAAAGGTATTTTTCTTCTCTTTGCCGTTGCCTCGATCTATGGAGATATGCAACCAGAAATACCCAGGACCATTCAAGAAAACAGCTTATTATTTAGGTCGTGGATCAAATATTCCCAATTTGGCGAAGAGGGGATTTTAGATGAGATTTTATCGCGTCTCCATCTCATTACTGGCTACTTCGTCGAATTTGGAGCTTGGGACGGCTGTATTCTGTCGAATACTCGATTTCTAGCAGAACGGGGCTGGGGAGGGGTTTACATTGAGTCAGATACAGATCGGCTCAATGAGGCTAAAAAAAACTGCCAACACTTCTCTAATGTGCTCTGCCTAAACGAATTTGTGGCCTGGGATCGCGCCACGTCGCTTGGTAAAACGTTCGATCAAATTGCGGATGAGTTTTTCCCAGATCAAGAGATTGATGTCCTATCGATCGATGTAGATGGCCCCGATTATTTAATTTTGGAAGGGCTTAAGCGGCGACCCAAGATTATCATCGTTGAGGGGGGCATTTGTTGGCATCCCTTAGTTACCCATCGGGTTCCAGACAGGATAGGAACAAGTTATCTCAGCCAACCATTGGCAGTGATTTGTAAGATTGCTAAGAAAAAAGGATATCTTCCCGTCTGTTACACAATTAATGCATTTTTCGTGAGGAGCGATCTTTTTGACAAATTTACAGAGATTAAAAACGACCCTGTAAGTTTGTGGTTTGATTCATGGTATTACTACCTAAAAAACAACCCAGCGATTGCCCACTATGTAAGAGAACAGAGGGGAATGAATCCCTGGATTTCCCAATTTGACCCATACGAACTACCCTAGGAAGAATTTATGTTGCTACGAACGATTATCCTCATGTTGACCTGCTCTTATTTGACAGCCTATGAGGTCTGTGTGGTCGCCATGTTTCGAGATGAGGCGAAATACCTGAAAGAGTGGGTGGAATACCACAATTTTATAGGAGTTGAGCACTTTTGGCTCTATAACAATCGGAGCGTAGACAATTGGCAGGACGCTTTAAAAGAGTATATCGATGTCGGCCTCGTTGAGGTCATCGACTGGGAAGCGGGAGATATCGGATGGGGAGGCGGCTTCGTAGAACAACCGGCTATTTATCGGGATGGAATTATAAGAGCAAAGGGGATCACAAAATGGCTTGCGATCATTGATCTCGATGAATTCATCGTTCCAATGAAAGAACTATCACTTACCGAGTGTCTCGAAAAGCACTATCAGAATGCCACGGCGATATATGTTAATTGGCGTAATTTCGGAACCGGAGGAGTCACCATTCCCGAAGGTGGTTCATTATTGTATCACTTGACGGCTTGTTCATTGCCGGGCCACCCACAGAATGAGGTGGGGAAATGCATTGTGAGGCCAGAAAAGGTCGTTCTCCAAAATATATGGACACCTCACCATTTTGAAATTGAATCTGGGGGCCAATATTTTAATGGCAAGGGAGAACCTATTCCCATGAAAGAAGGAATAGACCATCTCGCAGATGGGCTCTTTCATTTCGGAGGAAAGCACTACGACAAATATTTGCGGATCAATCATTACAAGATGCGTGACGAATACTTCTTTTGGAATTACAGGTATAAAAGATGTGGCGAGCCAGAGTTGCTCCTAGAGCATTACGAGTCCTACAATAGAGTGAAGGATACCTCTATTTGGAGATTTCTTCGGAAAATGCACCCTGAATATTTCCCTCCAGTCATGGCAAAAGATCATGCGAAATAGAGGAGGCCTAATCATTGCAGTCTTTCTGTGGCTATCACCGCTCCAAGCTGAAACAGGTTTTTGGCCAGATTCTGAAGACGAGAATATGACGAGAGGCGTCATTTTTGTGAGCCTGGGCTGCGATTGCTTCATTGCTAAAGCCTTAAGGCACTGGAGATTAAGAAACGCAGCCTTCCCGTTCGATTGGAACTTTTCTTTATTTCTAGATAAAGTCATCAAGCTGATTGATGAGGACTTTCGCTTCTTTTTCACGAGGGATTTTGGGCACCAAAGCTGCTGCGGGTGCAAGGGAAATCTCTATTCGGTCGAATTTTGCCATGACAATCCGTTCTATGATCCAGCAGATCCGGAGACAACCGAAATCATGCTTAAGTACGAGCGAAGAATTGAACGCTTCAGGAGTTTGCGCTTCTACCCAGGCAAGGTCATATTTATGCGCCAAGCTTACGACAATTTTCAGTGGCCCAATGCTGAATTCGGAAGAAGAATAGGCAAAATCGACAAAGAGGAGGCCCTTGCTCTTAGGGATTCACTGCGCCGCTACTTTCCAGGGTTAGACTTTCTTCTCGTCATCATTAATCTCGATAATGCTGGGGTTCCTCCAATTACAGACATCGAAAATGTCATCGAGTATAAGATCGGCTCATTTCATAAATTTGGCAGCTACCGCGCCATATTTGAAGAACTCATGAACTTTGGTGTGTTGCGTAACCCCGATCTGCCGAGGATGATTCCTTTTCAGGCCGAAATCAACGGTAAAAACGATGGAACGATAAGAACGATAGAAAATAATATATAAACTCTTATCGTTCAAATCGTTGTATCGTTAAATCGTTGCTTGTTAGCAAGCGAACAGGCCATCTTGCCATACCTCGCAAGAGAGGGTTATGCAACACACCTCATGAACCTATCTGAGTTTCGCCAGGCGCATCTATTTTAATCCATCGATCGGGAGCGATATCTTGGGTTGGAATGCCATCCCAAACTGCAGGGCAAATAATCATCTTATCCGGATTTTTATTCAGCCAGGCTGCCCACCAGCCAAAGGAGGAATTGGTGATGATGTTGTGTTTGCAGAAGCTGAGTAAGTAGAGGTCGATGTAGGGAGCCTCTTTTTCCAAAAAAACGACATTTGTTGCCCAAGGTGGGATGCTATTCTTTGCAAATTCAATATTGTTGCTGCTCACTACGAACAGGGCATCCTGAGGGAAAAGGGCCATGGCCTTCTCCAGGTATTGTCGTCCGTACTGTGGGTACAAATCGCTCGTTGGAAATTCCCATTTGTAATACCGGATTTGTATCCCTACAGTTTGAGGATGTTCAATGATCTTTCGATACTTCCTGTTCATGTACTGAAGGTCTTTAGAATTAGGCGCAAACAACTCTAGAATTCTTTCACGTTGGTGAGAAAAGTATTTTTCCGATTGGAAATAGCCAGAAATTTTCATGTTCGGGCGGTAAGTAATTGGAGCGTAGCAGCTTCCCGGTTGGCTCCACTGGTATTCAACCTCGCCTGGGTCGTTCATATCACATCTGAAGAACACGTGGGCATAGTTGATCAGCCATCTCGTCGCTTGGGCATGGTCAGGAAAGTGGGGTTCAGCGCCATTGTCCCAAGCGACTGCGCTTGCTGTGGCAATTTGAAACATCTGATTCCCGAGCTGTCCGATAAGCTCTGCCCGTACAAAGGGCTCTTGACCTTCCGTGGCACGACTCGCAAAGACAAGAACTGCTAGCACTACATATTTAAGAATCATCCGGAAGATGGTAGGAGGTTTTTCTAAATATTGCAATTCTCTTTGACGAGCGTTAATCTTTTTGGCACAAAAGAGGAGCAGAGGATGAAAAAAATCATAGCACTGCTATCACTGACCCAAGTATTAAATGGTTCCACCAGGATAGATTTTGTGAGCAGTTTCACTTTTGATGAATTTGTCCCAAGAAATAAAGTTGCCCGGGATACCGGCTTTCAAGTGCGTTACTTCCGGCAAACGTTTGACCTCTACTTTGATTACTTCTATAAGCCTGAAATAGCAAAACTCTTTATCACAGCGGATACGGGGGATGGGTCTAAACTTGCACAAGTTCCCGTAGAAAAACGGATCTTGTTGCTATTTGAACCGCATGGTAAGTGTTCAGATGAAGTAGAAGCCACTTACGGACGTATCTATACGTTCAATGACGACCTGATTGACGGGAAAAAATATTTCAAATTGTTTTTCCCCACTCTTCGACCTATGTTGACTGATCTCCCCTCATTTGAAGATAAAAAATTCTGTGTGATGATGACACATAGAGCAACATCTGAGCGAATAAAAATCGCCAAGTTCCTTGAAACAAAGCCCTATGACGAATTTGAATACTATGGCTTTCATCAAGCGATTCAGACAGATCGGTACCGGGGTCAAATCCCAGGCCATCCGCTGAGCCAGGAGAAGTTTGACGTCCTCAAACAATTTCGTTTTTGTATGTGTTTTGAAAATACAATGATCAATGGGTACGTTTCGGAGAAAATCTTCACCTGCTTTACAGCGGGATGTGTGCCCATTTATCTAGGTGCTCCTAACGTGGAAACCTATATTCCAAAAGATTGCTTCATCGACTATCGCGATTTTGCAAACGATGAAGAGCTCTATCAGTTCTTGAAATCGATGACAAAAGCACAGTATGAACGATACCTAGAGAACATAGCCGCTTATTTGACGAGCGAAATGGGTAGCCTATTTTCCCAAAAGCATTTTAGCGAGATAGTAGCGGATTGTGTAACTAATTCTTTCTAAAAAGAATTGCGTTGTCCTTATCGATTTCACAAATCATTTCACAGGCATCGAAAAGGAGAGAAAAGGATTTCATTTTGGGTGCCTTACCTTTCACCATCACAAAAAGATTCGACAGAAGAATGTATCCTCCAGACTTCACTTTCGGCAAATACAGCTGGACATCCTGAATGGACCCTTTCTCGCAATAATCTCCATCCAAATGGAGGAAATCGATTTCGTCGACAAAATGCGCTGCGACATCGGAAGGATTCCGAAAAATACGGCAATAGGATGTCAAAGCCCTCTCTGCAAGCCGTGTGATGAACATTTGATAGATCCCGTCCATGTAGACTTGGGACCACCAAGCACGATTTGGATCGTCGTGCTCCATATTTTTAATCGCTTCCGCATTTGACCAGGCATCAATGGCGATCAGATTGCCGTGCTGCAAATACTTAAGTACCGTAGCTACAGGGAGAACCGTAGACCCACTAAAGACCCCGACTTCAACACAAACTTCGGGTTTAGCCAAGTAGATGAGATCCATTAATAAGTTAGCCTTCTCTTCTGAACACCAACTGCCCTTCAAAGAATAGACCATATCTCGCTTCAGATTCTGGAAAATCAAATCATCCAAAGCGCTTAAATCTTCATCAGGGAAACAATATTCTGGATCCCAATCTGCAAACGCCGGACTCACGAAAAAAAATGCGAAGACCAGACAGAGTTGCCGTGCGAGTTTTTTGGCTGAAACGTTCATTTTCTCCTCCGAAGAGGACGACGATAAGGAGGTAAAGAATTTAATGCAAGCCGTCATACTGCTCCCGCTCAAAAAGTGTGAATCTGCCGGCGTCGGATAGCCACTGAATTTGAGACCCGTCTGCATCGCTAAACTTTTCAAGTTTAGCTGTTTCGACGACGGCTTCGCCTGGCTCAAATTCAGGGCACCTCCTTGGCATTTTTCACTCTTTCTGAACGGTCGCAGTATATCTCAACTTTTTCGAAAGAGGATCACATTGTCGCGATCAATTTGGCAGATCATTTCGCAGTGATCAAACAGCTTGGAGAAGGCTTTCATTTTCGTTGCCTTTCCTTTCACCATAACGAACAGACTAGAGAGCAAAATATACCCGCCAGATTTGACTTTTGGCAGATAGAGCGCCACATCTTCGAGCGAACCTTTCTCGGTATAGTCTCCATCTAGGTGTAAAAAATCGATCTCTCCAATGAATTGAGCGGCTACGGCGGAGGGGTTGCGCAGGATCGTGCAATAAGACTGAACCGCCTTCTGACCCAATCGTTGAATGAACTGGATATGTGCTCCCAATAAATCGACGGCTGACCAACCTGGCAGATTGGGGTCGTCATATTCAATATATTTGGTCGCTTCCGCATTGGACCAAGCATCGACGGCAAATACCATTCCGTGCTGCAAGTACTTTAACATCACAGCCACAGGGATCAAAGAGGAGCCTGAGAAAACGCCTATTTCAACACATACTTTGGGCTTCACTACATAGACGAGATCCATCAGCAGCTCAATCTTTTCCTTCGAGCACCAAACTGTTGACAATTCGGAAATCAAGTCTTTCTTCAGGTTCTGGTAAATGGGATCGTCCAACATGTAGAGCTCTTCCTCAAGGAAGCAATAGGTTGGGTCCCAGTCTGCAAAAACTGCGCTAGCAAGGCATAGAAAAGCGAGGAGTTTTATCAATTGGCCTGTCCATCCGAGTGGTAAAGGTATCCTCCATCCCAAAGCCCGCCATATAGGTAGGTTCCAAAAGTAGGGTGGCAAGTGGTTCCGAATTCAGCTAGAGCGCTGTGAAATGCACGGTCCAGATACATCTCCATGGGACCCTGTTCACATTGAGGCAACACAAATTGATTGTAGTATTCAGTTGAGGCGATGTGATCATTGTCCGACCAAATAAAGTGGCGACAAAGAGGGACAAACGATGGCCCCACGATGAGCTCGTCAGCAGGGAACTTAAAGTCGCTACCCCAATGGCGGTTAACGGGCGGGAGGGCGAGTCGGACATGCTTGACATTGGGATTTGCGTCCATGGTGGCAATGAGGCCATTCAGGTCGAAATTCTTCATCAGAAGAAGATCGTGTTGGTGAATAAACACATAGGGAGTTGTCACCTGTGCCATCGCCTTTCGAACGGCACCTGCGAGATGGACCCATTTTTCACAAAAAATCAGTTCGGTATTGGAGAAATAGGGATCTGTCTGTGTTAAGGTGGTGACTTCCTGTTTATACCGCTCATAATCAGTAGCGCGATCTTCAAATCCAGGTTGGATCCCATCAAATACAATGATCTTTTTGCAGAGTGCAAAAGCTGGAATTCTAAACAAACTTTTTTGCGCAGGATAAATATGTTTTGTTGAGGGAATGGAAGGGATGGGATTTGTTGTTGTAATCACTGTGATCATTTCCGATACAGCCTTGTCATCGTAGAGCTTGCCGTTCCAGACGACATGAGCAGAGAGGGAGGAGAAAAAAGTTAGGAAGATCAGAAGGAATCGCTTTGGCATAGACAACCTTAAAACTGAGGGTACCAGGGTGTAGGAGAAATGAAATTTAAGCAATATTTCTCTTTAGTCTTGACGCGACTGAATAGGGGACTTAAAATCGCGCCGCCATGAAACAACTTTTCTTAATATTTTTACTTCCATCGGTGTGTCTCTTAGGTATCGAAAATTCTTATATACAAATCAATAAGAGGAATGTGATTTACAGGTTTGTTCCATTTGACCTCGATACCGATCATTTTGTGGTCAATCTTTTTCCAAGCTGGGAAGATGATACCTTCGAAGTGTTTGATCAAGTAAAAGATGAGGAAGCCATAGCGATTGACTTGGGTGCATGGATTGGAACGACTTCCATTTGGCTTTCGAAGCATTTTTATCACGTTGTTGCAGTGGATGCGGATCAAGTCTCGCTAAAATGCCTTCGACAAAATCTAGCGGTTTCCGAGTGCTCTAATGTCAGCATATGTGAAAGGCCCATCTCTGATAGCAGCGAAATCGTTTTTTTTGGTCCCATTGGTTCCAAGTTAAATGAGTCCATTTCTTGCCTTAAAAAAGAACAGGACAAGAGCCTAGACTACAAGATACAGAGCATTACATTTACACAACTTATCCAAGATTTTGTGCTCACAAATGAAAGCTTAAAATCACACAAGGTATCTTTCATTAAATGTGATATTGAAGGAGGCGAAGAAAACATTCTTGAAGATGTCTTTCGCTTCGCATATTACAATAAAGCTAAGATATACATGTCATTTCATTTGGATTGGTGGAAAACAAGAAAAATCACTCAATTTAAATCCTTATTTGCGCTATTTCGCACAAACTGTCCCGAACCAGATGTGTGTGAGTACATTAGAAAGAACCCCTTTGCTTCGGTTTTATTTGGACCGTAAAAACCAAAAACTGCCCTTTCTCCCAATTTCCATTTGATGCTTCTTGGAAAGCTGCTCGAGTACCTCTCTAACATAAGAGTGGTTTGTCCCATTTCCGAAAAGCAATGCCCCCGGCCTCATTTGTTGAACGAGTCCATCCAGATCTTTTAGAAGACTATGCCGAATGTTTTGAAAATCGCTCAGAAGAGAGTTCCTGTAATAACCCAAGTCGAGAAAAATGGGGGCTTCGTGAAATGCAAGGGGGTTGTAGTTGATAAAGTTTCTTAGGAATTCATCATCCGCGACGAGCGCGATTTTATCTCTGGATCGAAACAAAGAGGGGTCCTGTAGATAATTTTTTAAATCGTCGAACTTTATATCGACGATCCACCCGTCGTGAGTTACTGGGTACAGCCACGGATCACAAAGATAAATCTGATTAAGAAACGGAGCTGCATCCGCAATCTGAAGTGAATGGACGGTGGATAAAAATCCTTTATAAATAAGAACAGGATTTTCCTCTTCTTCAAGAATCTCTATGAAGTCTTGGACCTGTTGAGGAGACCATTTTGTTGCTTCTAGCTGACTGGAAGTAAGGTCATTGTGCCTAATTTTTTCTTGGACTCCTTTAATTAGATCGCGCCAGCCATCAAAACAGGCTTTATCCCGTCTCTTGTCTTTTAGCTCCTCGTATTTTTCTTTTAGGAAGCATTCATTAATCTCTCTCCAATCATGGACGAATAAGACGGGCATGTCCTCAAAAAGCGGATCTAAAAAAGTATGTTCTACAATTGGGATACATCCTAATGATAGAGCCTCCCAAGTGCGCACGCAATCGGTTTCTAGTCCAAAAGGGGAAATGACAAATGTTGAGTTGGCAAGCTCTTTATAAAAATTCACTTTCGAGATTTGAACATAAGGCTCGTCCGAATGATTTCTGCTTAAGCAATAAGGCTCTTTTTCAAATAGTTTTATGATGTTAATTCGGTTTCCATATTCACGGGGAAAGTGATTCATATAGAGCAGATATTTCCTTTCAAACGGTTGTTGCTTCCTCATCTCCTCCAGCACTGGCAGCCAAAGATAGCCAAAACATCGATCAGACTGTCCCATGGGGATCTGAAAGATTTTCGGATGAGAGCTGAAGATCGAGTTCCTACAGAACCAGGCGGCCAATTTAGGATCGTAGATAAGCTTTTGATAGTACGGATCAGGAAACCAAGCTCCGACATCACAAGTCACTAAAATATAAGGATATTTAATTCGATCGTGTACCTCTTTATGGAACCATCTGAGATACCAGAGATTGAGATAAATCGTATCTCCTTGCTGAACTTTGTCTGGGTCGAACCATTCGGTTTCTCCATCGATTACATGATTGCAAATAGAACGAAAGGTTAAATCGGTGATTAAGGGGGCATTACCTGGGTGATCCATATTTTTTTTGCCTTCCTTGTAAAGATCGGTAGGCACTTTGAGCCCCCCCCCCCCCACATCCAAACGGGGATCAAAAGAAAAATCAAAATCTTAAAGATCGATATTACTTGGAATAAAAACATACTTACCATCGATTTAAAAAATCGCTGCATATCTCTTCAATAGAGTAGATAATTCTCTCAACTCCTCATTCTGTCGGATCCAAATCGTTGTATTCTTGCCTGTGCGTATGGTAATTTCTTCGTAGTCAGCTGGAGGTTTGACGCGGCAATACCCATACACGTCATCCTTATCACCTGGAGTCCGGGGGCAATCGTGGGCTAGGATCAGCGGGACTTTCCCAAAAAGAAGCTGAACCAGATCACCCCGCAAGTAGATTCCAGCATCAACAAAGGCGATATCAACCGGGGTCTCATCGATGATGTTAGAAATAAATCCATCGAGTTCCTTGAGATATGAATCATCGATCAATGCGTACCACTGATGGGTGGCACACTGGTATCCGCATGCATCTGAGACCATTTTGCCGCCAACGAAGTAGAGAGGCGCCCAACTCATGTCCTTTGAATAGTCGCTAAAATAAGCAATCGGAGTCCAGTGGGGAGCTCTTCGATACAACATCAAACACTCTTTCAACCAGTCAGGGCCATATCCATTGGTGACAAATTCAACGGAGATCACTCGATCGCAGTGATCTAAGAAGAATTTCGTTGCGAATCCAAGCCCAAATTCCAAAAACGTATGCATCTTCTTTGCAGAAAAAATGTGATTGAAATGAGGAATGTGGTCTGTGTAACCGCCGCCTGCTGAGCAAAGCCACTGATAGGTGATCTCATCAGCGCTTTTTGGGAAATCACCACTCCAGGCACCTGCCGCACCAAAGAGCAAACTTCCCGAGAGAAGCACTTTTCTCATCTTATTCATTCACGACTATTTCTGACTCTTCCTGTTGGATCACAATACTCACCGTCTTTTCCGGTTGAACCGCAGCGACTGCCTTCTTCTCTTGCAACTTGGTCATGGGGAACTCTCGATTGAGCGCTGCTTGTTGGCGCCAGCTTTCTGGTAACTCTTTCATCGCAAGCAACTCATCGCAATATTTGATCGCCTCCTCATAATGGCCGATATAGTAGGTACAAATCGACAGCTGGAACAAGATTCCATACCTCTCTATCCAATCCATGTTGAAAAGACTATCCTTCTCTTTGGGCTTTTGAATAAACGCTGAAGCCTTCAAGTACTCGTAAGCCTTTAGGTGGTTCCCCTCGCGATTGAAGAGCTCAGCAACATAATAGACCGGCTCCAGTCGATGAGGCCTATACCAGTGAGCGTGCAAATAGGCCTCGATGATCACACTCGGAGGAAGGCCGATTCTTTCCAACATCTGAGCCGTTTGAAACTTCGACCAGAAGACCTCCTCATCCCATCCACCCATTGCAATCCGTTTCTGGTACCATTCCAGAGCTTTGCCGGGCTCTCCCAGATCGCGATAACTCTCTGCCAAGTAGAATGCATACCTGTAATTATTCGGCTCATCTTTCAGTCCCTGGGTCAATAACTCCACATTCCTGCGAAACTTATTCTTCGGGTCCTTGTGCGTTGCTCCGCCATCTTTGGACACGTATTTCACATACGTGAGAATCTCCGACTCGTAGGGCTGATCGCACCCCAGATATTCATGGGTCACACCCACCCATTTCCAAGGTAGATCGGCCTTGATGATCTGTGGCTTAAGGTAGGTGAAATCAACCGTCCCTCTCCACATGTTGTACAGGTCGGCTGTGAACTCTGAAAACTCAGCTCCTTCCACAAATTCGAGCACATCATCGGCGTCCATCAGGAGGATATAGTCCCCTTTGTCTCTAGCATAGTCGAGCGCTTCATTCCGATTGACAGCCCAATTGGTCCATGAGCTCTGGTGTAATTCTCCCGGAATATCCTTCAGATATTCCTTAATGATCTCCTGCGTACCATCAGTCGAACCAGTATCGACAATCACCCAGTAGTCAATGACGTCTTTCACCGAGTCGAGGCAACGCGTGATGATCTCACTTTCATTCTTCACGATCATATTCAGACAAATTTCCTGCTTGGCAAAGGCCAAGAAGGGCAACAAGAGGATCAACAAAAAACGGAACATAGAGGCCTCCGCCACATTTAGAAGGGTGGGGATTGTAGAAGAGACAAATAAATATTGCAATGCTAGAAGGGGGTTTATGAGGTGGGGACCCTATATTATTGCATGCATCCATTGTTTATTTGCGTTTTCTATTTTTTTCCTCTACTTCGAACGAAACCAAGAGCACACTCTACTCTCCCAGTCTCCTATTCCCCTTTCTCTCGTTGCCTCTCTAGATTCAATCCCCATGTCTCCACCTGAACCCTCTCTTCCTCAAGAGGTTCCCCCTGAACCCGTTGCCACCACTCCTCCTGTTCCTGAACCGGTGGCCTTGACTCCCCCCACTCCAGAACCACAACCCTCTCTTTGGCCCGGAGCACCACCTCCAGCCCAATCTTTAGAGCAGACTTCGACCCAACCAGAGCCAGCGCCACAGGAAATCGCCCTATCTCTCCACCACTCTGCCCCACCAAAAGAACAAAAGAACAAGATTCGCTACCCCATCCCCAAGCGGGTCACGTTGAGTCACAATACTGGCTATGGAGAAGATGGGGGCATTGGGTATGGCACCGACTACACGACTCTTGGATTATTTCTAGCTCCAGACTATTCCATCGGTTCTCTCTATCCTTTGCTCGATCTAAGAGCGCACCGCTTCGACAACGACACTTACGCGGCCGATTTCGGCGTTGGCGGTAGATACGTTCCAGCTCCAAATACCTTTTGCGAAATCCTCGGATTTAATGTGTTTTACGATTGGCGACAGGGATTTTTAAACCAATACAATCAATTGGGAGTGGGATTAGAAATCCTTGGAAAACGTTGGGATTTTCGGGCCAATGGATATTTTCCCGTCGGCGCGAAACAATTTAAGTTCACCTGCACATTTGATGATTACACAGGAGGTTATTACATCATCAATGAAAAGCGGGAAATTACCACCTATGGATTCAATGCTGAAGTGGGCTGGTTAGCAGTGGCATCCAAAAACTTCCTCCTCTACACTGCTGCAGGTCCCTACTATCTCACCCGAAAATCCTGCTGTTTTGATTTCGAGTCTATCTTGGGGGGAAGGATTCGAGCTCGGCCTCAATATAGAGATTACATCGCTCTCGACGTCAGTTTTTCCCATGATTCCACCTTCAATACGATCTGGGAAACGACGATCATTGTCTATCTCCCCCTCTATCAAATTTCCAACCAAAATGAAAGACCCTGCCGACTGACCGATCGGCAAATCTATCAACCCATCGAACGATTTGAAATCATGTCCCTAGGAAAACGTTCCTGCTGGACCCAGAACTTCTAAGAAAAAGAAATCTGGGTGATAGGATTTGAACCTACGGCCTCTTGCACCCCATGCAAGTTTTTTCCTGTTTTCAACCATATCATCCAGTCTCATTCTGTGCCACGAAATTTCCCATAACTCTCTCTCATTTCTTGATTTGAATCAACTTTTTGTCTTATGTTGATGCAACACGATTTATGTGGATTCATCCACCACCGATCCACCACCTGAAAATAAAAGAGCTCTCTATGGAAAAAAGCATTCCCCGCAATAATGCAGATAAATACTGCCAAGACCTCAAGCCCCAGGATAAGGCTGTGTATGTACGCGATTCCGAAGTCAAAGGCTTGGTTCTCCGCGTCAAACCTACGGGCACAAAATCTTGGATTTTTTGCTATACCGTACCTTGTCATAAGAAAAAATGGCGAGAGCGGAAAAAGGGTCTTGGTTGTTTCAAGTACGGTCGCAACGATGTTGCGGGGCTGACTGTTGCAACAGCTCGTCGTGAAGCTGAGCGTTTGAAGAATGAAGTGAAGCACAATGGGGCAGATCCTGTTGAGGATAAACGTAAACGAGCTGCTGAATGTATTAGAGAACAAGCCGGTAAGGTGCTTGTCAAAGATCTCTTTGAGCGTTGGGCAGCCACCGATCTGATCAATCGCAAAGATCAGGGAGCAGAGGCGCGACGTATGGTATTGAAAGATGTCCTTCCTTTTATTGGAGATCTCAACATCAAAGATGTTCGCAAAGGGCATATTGCTGAAATCACAGATCGGCTTCTTCAACGCGGAGTCAATCGCATGGCTAAAGTCGTCCTTAGCCTCACTCGTCAGATGTTCCGCTTTGCCGTCACACGCGATCTTCTCGAATCAGACCCAACGGCTTTGCTCAGCAAGAAAACCATTGGTGGAGCAAATGTAGAAAGAGATCGAGTCCTTGACGAAGATGAAATCAAAGAATTGGCCAAGAAACTGCCCACAGCCAACATGTCAGAAACAGCAACTCTTGCAGTTTGGATCGTCCTTGCTACGTGTTGCCGAATTGGCGAGCTGCTCAAAGCTCGCTGGGATCATGTGGATTTGGAGCGCAAATGTTGGCGAATCCCCGCTCAAAACAGCAAAAACAACAGAGAGCATACCGTTTATCTCTCTTCTTTTGCAGTCTGTCATTTTACCAAACTCAAGGAGTTAACGGGTGTTGGTGAATGGTGTTTTCCGGCAAGTCGCAAAAGCGACTGTCTCTGTTCAAAAACAGTGACGAAGCAAATCACAGATCGCCAGAGAAGTGAGGGGCTCAAAAACAGAAGCAAGCAAATTGGAGCGCTCAAGCTCTCTCGAGGGATTTGGAAACCGCATGATTTACGCCGCACGGGAGCTACTCTCATGAATGCTTTGGGCGTTCTTCCTGAAGTCGCAGAGCGATGCTTGAATCACATGGAAGAAAACAAGATAAAGCGAATTTATCAACGCTACGGCTATGAGGCGGAAATGAGGCAAGCATGGGAAAAATTAGGGGAACGATTGGAAATTCTAACCAAGGTGACACTATGAGTAGCGCCTTCAAAGCGATCATCAATCCTCGACTTCTTCAATTCGTGCAAAAACATCCCATCGGAAAAGGAATCAGTGAGTTGACTGGCTTTGGCTTGGAAAAAATTCTCACGCACTGCTTTTTAGAAGTGCCTGATGAATCTCTATCAGGTGTTGGTTGGATTGTAACTTGGGCTTCCGATGATCTGTATATCAAGCCACAACATGTTCACATCATCCAGGTTTTGCTCAAACTGGTCTGGCTATATTCCGAACAGACGGACTCGCCCTTAAAAAGCGTGGTTGCTCAAGAATTGACTATGTTCGGAGCTGGAATGAAATTGGAAGCGAGCAGACGACAAAGAGTTGAAGCAGCCAAAAAAGAACGGCCTTGGCCAGCTGTTGACCAATGGATTAGCAAAAAGCTCAAACACAAAACGAAATGGACAAGTGCAATGTTGTGGGCTGCCTTACCAATGAGTCATGATGGTGATTCCATTTATCAGGATGGAGAAAAATTGCATTGCTCCCAAGGCAATTATAATTCAATCGGTTATCGTGCATTTTGCGATCATGTCAGAAGGCAGCGTGAAAAGATAAACAGCTGTAGACGTCCTTAATTCTCCATTAAGAAAAAATGAATTTTAGGTATGATTGGTCCTCCACTATGAAAACGAGAGGATGAATGCGCTATTTACTGAATCTGACTTTAGTTCTCTTTTGGTTTCTTCAAGCCAATGCAGGTGTTAGCTCTGTCAACAACGCCTACCTAGGATCACGAGAGAATGATCCTGAAAGTATTATCGAAAATGTCAGCACGATCCACGGCGATTACTTGGATTATGAGATTGACCTGATCGTTCCGGGGCCTGACTCTCTTGTTCTCTCTCGATACTACAGCAGCCGGGACCCTCTCTTAGGAAGCTCTTCTTTAGGCGGTTGGCGCTTTCATCCCCACTGTTTTTTATCTATTCAAAAAGAGGCTTTGGCCAAAACTTATGCGACTGCAGAAGGAAAATTCGATTACACCCATATTCTCATAGGAACAAATGAGGGAAGCGTTTTAACCTATGCAGGCTGGAGAAATACCACAAATCCTGATGCTCGTTCATTATTTAAAGTTGATGTGGAAGGCAGCCTCTTAGGGCTAGTCAATACAGCGCGAGGCAATATTAATGCCTGGACAAATCTGAAGAACAATCAACTCTATTTCGATGCGCAAAGCAACTGTTATGAACTTCTTCTCAGTTCTGGAGGGAAAAGACTCTATGCGCCCAGCTCGTCTACCTCAGACCTTTATCTTCTTCAAATAGAAACCCTTCCCAGTGGCAACAAAATTTTCTATGAATACGAGGAGGGTGCTCTTTCTCAGATCAAAATGACAAATGCTTCTGAAGAAAAGGTTCTCAGTTGGATTAGGATTCAGTATGGCCCTGTCATCCATATTGATGCCAGTGATGGTAAAACCGTCGATTATCACTTTCAGCAAGACCTGCCTCTTTTATCTGAGGTGATCCGATCTGACAAACCTGCCTTAAAATATCAATATCGAATTGTAGATGACCATCCCCTTCTCATAAAAAAGGATTTGCCTGAGGGGCGTTTTGTACAAGTCGATTACTATACCGACGAAGAAAACAAAAATAAGGTTGAGTCAGTAACAACCCCCGCCGGGATAAGCGGCATGACGAGTACCCGATTTATCTACACCACGGAAGAGGATAGCTCGGGATTTACACAAGTTGACGGGCCTTTGACTCGTAAAGCCATCTACCGATTCGATGATCAATTGCAACTGACCTCAACAGAACAATATCTAGGTGGAGAGCTCACCCGAGTTCATAAAAAAACTTGGGGAAAGAGACAAGATACTGGAAATTTGATGGCAATATTGGTGGAAAATGGAAGCGATGCGGTCTATTACTACAAAAGCTTTGCTTATGATGACAGCGGAAATATCGTTGAAGAGAAAGAATATGGCAATTTAACGGGAACCCATTCCCAACCCTTAAGTCTAGACGAGGAGGGAGTTCCGAACCCGAGTCAAGAATCTCATGCTAAAACATATTCGTATCGCACAGTCAAAGGCCTGGATATTGTCAGCCAAAAAGATCCTAAAGGCTGCTCCGTCAAACTGTATTACAAAAAGGGAACCGACCTTCTCCTCAAAAAACTTCTCCTAGAGAAAAAGGAAATCAAGAAGAGATGGTTTTATCATTACAATGATGATGGGGCTCTCATCCAGACTGTAATCGACGATGGAGATGAGGAAGATTTTGATTCTGCTTATTATATTCGCGAAAGACACATTACAACGATTACCCCTAAGCAGGAGCTTCCTAACGTAGGGACCCCGGAGATCGTTGAGGAAAAGTATCTAGATCCTAAAAAAGGACAGGAGATTCTCCTAAAAAAGAGTGTATTTGGCTTCGACTCGCAAGGAAATGTTAAATCGATAGCAGTCCATGATGCCAAGGGAGAACATCGCTATACTTTAAAGAAAATCTACGCGGAAGGGCTGCTCTCTTTAGAAACAGATCCGCTTGGAAATGAAGTCCGCTATACCTATGACGGCAACCAAAACCTCTCTTCAATAACTCATTCTAATTCCGGCCTCTCGTTTGAATATCGATACGATTTAAAAAATCGCCTAACCTACGTAGGTGAAAAAGATGGAAAAGGACATTGTTTCGAGACTCTATATACCTATGATGCTGCGGGAAATAAAACCTCTGAAACGGACCGCTTTGGCAATAAAACGATCTATATTCCCGACGATCTCGGACGTATTACTTCTGTGAGCCATCCCGAAGTTCAGACAAACAAATGCTCTTCGATTAAACCCATCTACACTTATGGCTATGATCTATTTGGTCATGTCATCAGCATTACAGATCCTAAACAAAAAGTGACTCAAAAAACATACACGGTTCGTGGGCAGGAGGCTTTGATCCGTTATCCCGATGGCAGCCAAGAGTTATTTAAGTACGACCCAGAAGGCAGTCTTCATCGACATCTTGGTAAAGATGGAATCATCAGAGTTTTTGAGTATGACTATCAAGGAAGACTTGCGCACGTAGAATATTATGAGCGAGGAAGTAAGGGCAAGGAAGATGGTTTTAAGAGGGACTACTATGAATATGATGCCTTTCGCCTGATCTCCCATGAGGATGTGGAGGGAGACAAAACGACTTACACCTACGACGGAACAGGCCGCCTTGCGACCCAGACCAAGGACGATCAGAAAACAGAGTTTATTTACGATTCTTTAGGAAGAACTCATGCTGCCAAGAAATGGAAGTCAGCTAAAACTTTTACTCTTGAGGTCAAAGAGCATGATCTTTTGGATCGAATCACAGAGGAAAGAACCGAAGACACCCAAGGGAAAATCCTCTTAAAGAACCGTCGTATCTATAACGATGCGGGCCAGATCCAAGAGGTCATTGGCTACCCCGGAACCCAAGAGAGTATCCTTGCTAGATATGATTATGATGATTTCGGACGTGTTCGCGAGATTCGAGATCCTTTCGAATCGATAACTAAAATTGACTACGAAGATCGCTATATTAATGAATGGGGTCAAAAAGTCCTAAAACGGACCCAAACAGACCCCTTCGGGACTCAAACAGAGGAGATCTTTGATCCTACGGGTCGTTTAGCCAAATCGACAAAGAAAGACAAAAAAGGGCAGCTGCTGGTCGAGTCCGCGTTTTTCTTTGATTCCATAGGCAATCTGAGCAAAGAGAAAAACGCTGTTATTGCTAATGGAGAATTCTTAAGAACATATAGAGCCGAGAAGTCTTATGCAGTAAGCCATCTCAAGTCGGCAATAATAGCCGCCGGAACTGCAGAAGAGAGAATGACCACATGGGAGCATGATGCTTATGGCAGCCTCTTCACCATAGCCAAGCCAGGGATTACAGAACCGATTACCTATCGATACGATTCTGAAGGAAATATACAATCTATTTCCTATAAGGGCGAAAGTGAAGCCCAAAAGACAACATATAAACTCTCCTTTGACAAAAAGAAGAATATTAAAGAAGTCGAATTAGGCAAATCAACGGTCTCTTATAAGCTCAGCCCAAATAATCTGCTCAAGTCCGAAACGGTGAAAGACGAATTTGGCTCCTATCAAGTTAAGCTTGTCCATGATGGGGAAGGGTGTATTGAAGTCATTCACCTGCCAGATGGCTCTATAATCAAGTACACTTACGAGGGTCCATTTGTTAAGTCTATATCGCGTCAATCGAAAGAGAAAAAAGAGTCGTATAACTACCGCATTGTCTCCCGCGACCAGATGGGGCATATTCTTGAAGAAGTGCTAGCTGGACACGCCGGAGCAAGAAAGCAGACTTGGGATAAAGCTGGTAGAAGAACTGGAATTTTTACCGATTTCTTTTCAGATCAAGTGTCAGAAGATGGGTATGATCTTCTCCATAATATCAAGAAGAGAACCTTAACGCTAGATGGTGGAAAGCATAGCGATGAGTATGACTATAACGCTCTTAATGAGCTGATCTCTGAAAAAGGCGAGAGAGAACATACATATTCCTATGACTCGTTAGGCAATCGGCTTAAACAAGATAGCTCTTCCTATAAAATCAATGACTTAAATCAAACTTTTGAAGCGGAAGGGGAAATTTTCACCTTTGATCCCACAGGGAATCTAGAAACCAAGACGGTCTCTGAGAAAACATGGAACTTTCAAACAAGCCCATTAGGCCATCTTATCTCTGTCCAAGATCCTAATCAAACAACCATCGCTTTTACCTATGATTTGAATGGAAAGCGCCTCTCAAAGAAAGTTGAGGCTAAGGGCAAAAAACCGAAAATATACCGTTACTTTTACCTCGGGCAGACAGAATTAGGATGCCTCGATGAGAAGGGAAATATCGTTGAGCTGAAGGTTCCCAGCAATCCAAATGATCCAGAACCCTCTCCCTGCATTGCCATCGAGATCAAAAAAGAGACTTATGCTCCTCTTTATGACAGCCAAGGCAATATCGCGTGTCTCATCGACCCTGAACGGCGTGAAGTAGTGGAAAGCTACCGCTATTCTGCTTTTGGCGAAGAGGAGATTTTCAATCAAAGAGGCAAGAGGATTTCCGACTCTGCCGTTGGAAATCCGTGGAGATATAAAGCTAAGCGAATCGATCAAGAAACGGGGCTTGTCTATTTTGGCAAGCGTTACTATGACCCAAAAATAGGCCGATGGATATCTCCCGATCCAATCGGAAGCATAGATGGTCCTAACCTCTATCGATTTTGCCGCAACAACCCTTTGAAATTCGTCGACTATTTCGGGCTTGCCTCTGAAACAAATAGTGACGAATTCAGTGAGTATTTCTACGGCGATTATGAGCCCCGCTGCCATTGCGAACAGCATCGCGATTGCAAGCGAGGAGGAGATGTAGGAAGGTCCCTCGGGATCATGGATCTTCTCAGCAATCCCCGTTTCCAAGGTTCCATGCAAGCGTTTAGCGGACTTGTAGAAGCAGGTATTGGAGGCAGCATGACCCTCGCATCTGGAGCCATTGCGGCACCCCTTGGATGGCCTGTAATGGCCCATGGCCTCGATCAATTTTTCACTGGCATAAGTGCAGTTTTTACAGGAAGGCTGGAGGATAGTGTTACTTCCCAACTGTTGCAAGAAGCAGGACTATCTCCTTACTCAGCAGGATTAATTGATAGTAGCCTCAGTATAGCCGGTAGCATGGGGGGTATTGCTGCCATTCATGCTGGGCAATTAGCAGTGTTTCCCAACTACCGCCTTCCGACTTCATCGACTCTATCAGTAATGGAAAATGGCGGTTGGGTATTGCCCAAAAATGGAGGCGGCGCATTTATCCATGGCCGCTGGTATACCGAACATGCATTAGAGCGAATGGCTCCAAGAACGCCACGAGTTATGGCTGAATTGGAAGCTAGAGCTTTAAAAAGAACAAGTGCTAAAGGGTTACAGCCTGGAACGGAAGAATTTGACAAGTGGATGATTCGTAATGGCCCAATTCCGCGAGGCATACCACCCTCTGTTATTGAAGCAGAAATTGCAAACCCAGGCTCTACGGGGGTTCGTGTAATACTAAATCAGAGAAGAGAAGTTATCACTGTTATACCTGGAGGCAAATGAATATAGATATAACTCAATTACTTACAATTTTTGACGAACTAACACCTGCTACTGATGAAGAGCAGGGAGTTTATTGGTTTAAAACATTGCGTCCCGACGGATTAATTATTACTTTTGCTTTTTCTGTAAATGAATCGTACGTTGATATAATTATTAACAATACATCTAAAATAGACATCGCTAGTTTAAGTCTAGAAAATTGTTCTGAAATTAATGTATTAGATGAAAAGCGTAAATGCTTAGAAATTTTGCAAAAGAATGGCAATAGAAGATGTTTTTTATCTTTGCTGGGAAGCCCGATTCTAGAGTACAAAGACTAGTTAATTATGAAATGGCTTGCTAGATCCGAATTTTTAAAACCTAGATATTATGGAATTAAGTATGATCCGTTTGTTGGGTTTTATCTCTATGTGTTCGAGAATGACAAATGTATACACGATCATCTACAAGATACCCTAGAAATGGCGATAGAATGTGCTTGGGAAGACTATGGTGTGCCAAAAAGTGCATGGCAGAAGGTTGAAGAAAATTTATAAATGAATCCTGATATTTATATTAAAGTGAGATTCAAGACAAGCGAGGAGGGAGGGCGTAAAACGTCTTTAAAGCGCAAAACAGAGCCGGGACCAGACTTTTATGGATGTCCTTTGATGCTTGATGGCAAAGCATATGATTGTCGGTTATTAATCGGAGATAAAGAGATAGAGCTAGGAAAGTATTATGAACTTCCAGTGAAATTTCTAGATAAAGATTTAGCGTTGCCAAATCTTGCTGTTGGGAAGGATATAATTTTGTTCGAAGGCAAAGAAGTAGCAGAAGGTCAGGTGATCAAGATTTGTGACCGATAATGCGGAAGACTATGGTGTGCCAAAAAATGCATGGCAGAAGGAAATCTATAAATGAAAATTAAAATAATTGACTCTCCAGCGTCTGGAACATGGGCAAGAGATTGTGAATTAATTTCCTTAATCGATGATAATAAAATCGGATTTATGCTGAAATTCCACAAAGACAGCAATGATACATACTGGAGTTTAAAATGTGAGATTATACCAGCATATAAAGTCGTTGGTGAAGAATTTTTTAGAGTTGGATATCTAAGAGATCTACCTAAAGAAGGGGCTTTCTTTGAAGTGCTCGATTCTCCATGGATAAAGGAATTAGGAGAGTTCGAAAGTCGAATTCCTGAAGGTTGTAAACATTATGTTTTTCAATTCTATGATGAAACTGTAGAAATTATCGCATCTAAATTCATTTTCGGGCGACTCAATGCAATATTCTGAAGTTAAGAAAATTCAAACAAGAGAAGATTTTATATCTTTTTTACGAGCTCTCAAAAAAAATTACATCGAAAACTTATCGTCTTGGGAAAATAGAGACATCGAGGCCTTTTTAGGAGGAATGGCATCTTGGGTAGAAGATATGGATGGGTTCTATATAAGTCAGGGTTTGCCGATCCCAGAAAAGCCCGATTGGAAAATCTTTGCGGATATTCTTATGGGAGGCAAACTTTATGAGTGATCATCAACAACGACTTTGTCAAAATATGATTGATTTAATACAAAATTATCTCAATGGAGAAACTAAGGACTTTTATGGTTTAATAGGTCAACTCGAAGGTGCCTTGGATGCTTCTGATATTCAGGACCATGCTCTTATTAATCGATGGTATGATTTTTGGACGCCACTTGAGATACGTCGCGCCGTTCAAGGTAACGAAGTTGACCAAGAACAAGCTATAGAAGAACTCTCCAAAATGAAACAATTTCTTTTAGAGGTAAAAAATAATCCTACCAACTTTTGATTATAATCCGTTGCGAAAAGTCTGGTGATTTTGGGGAGGAATCTCAAGTGTTTAAGCATCAGCTTGTTATTTATATAAATATGAAAAATAAATGCAGATAGCGACGCTAGCTGCATCTGCATATGAGACGCTATATCACATAGTAACTTCAAATGAGGCTATGTGATGAACGATACAACAGCGTTTCTAAAAGATACCGAAGCCGCTCTCCGCTATGGAGTGAGCCGTCCGACCATTTGGCGATGGGCTAGGAATGGCAAATTCCCTAAGCCGGTCAAACTTGGAGCAGGTTCGACTCGTTGGCGTTCTGCCGATTTAGAGGCATGGGAACAACTACAAATTCAAAATATCGCATCCAACGGCACAAACTCTTAGCCGGGCTCACGATATGTCGAAACTTCCCTATACCTTTCTTGCCATACCGCATGAGTTTTTGACTGAGGATTTTTTAAGAGATCCCATCATGATGCGTTTTATTGTTTGGATGATTAAACGGATTTCGCCTCATCCCTCTTTGGTTCCCTTAAAAGGCAAGGGCAAGCAGCTGCTTCTTGAGCCATTTGAATTCATGTTTGGCAGAGAAACCTGCGCTCTAGCTGCTGGCATGTCTCTTAAAAATGTTTATACAAGGCTGAAGCAGTTAACTGGTCTTGGATATTTGAAGAAAGTGGACAGCAAAGGGTCCAGCACATATTCAGTCTATGCTCTAGAGGTAAAAACTCTTCGGCAAAGCGTTAATGGACAGCAAAATGAACAGCATTTGGGACAGCAGACTGGTCAGCAAACTGGGCACAATCTAGAAACGAAGAACCAAGACCTTAGAAAGAAAAAAGAGACGTTTAGCGTTATCACACCGAATATCGATAGGTCGCCCTTTTCTGATAAGCAGAAAACAGATCTTCAAGGGCTTCTTGCATACTGCCAGGAAAAAGACCTCCGAATTTCAGAAGGAGCTTTGCGCAGATGGATTCGTCTCTATGAATCGGAGCGTATCACAGATCATTTCTTATTGCTGATCCAAGGCATCAATGGAATTAAAAAACCGGAGGCTTGGATGGAAACGGCCTTGAAATCGAACTATTCCCAGCAAAAAAACAACATCAAAGAAAATCGACTTTTCATAGAGGATTTTGCACGAAGAAATAGCTGGAACGACATCAAAATCACCCAGTCTTACTGTACTCATCCTCTCTCTGGCAAAGACTATTCATTCAAATTGCCTCCAGACGATTTTAGAGCAATGTTGATCGGCTGTTATGAGCAACACCGCGAAACTTGGGAGAGAGACCATGGAAACAGAGGCTAAAACTCCTGAAAATTCAGGAAAAATACAGGCGAAGGGGAAATATAGGAAGGGATGCTCAGGCAATCCGAATGGAAAGCCAAAAGGCGCCCGCAATAAGTCAACTCTAGCCGCAGAAGCCCTGTTAGAAGGCTCTTTAGACAAAATCTGCAAGAAGGTCGAGGAGGAAGCTTTGAATGGCAATATGCAGGCAGCCAAGATGATCTTGGAAAGATTTTTGCCTCCCAGAAAAGATCGCGCGATTGAAATCGATCTTCCTGCAATAGCCACATTTGACGATGTGCTCAACGTTATTGGAGTGATCGTTAATGCGGTGGGGAGAGGAAAGATCACGCCTTCTGAAGGAGAATTGCTTGCGAGGACTGTAGAAAGCTATGCAAAAGCCCTGGAGACTTTTGAATTTGAATCCAGGCTAAAGATTTTAGAAGAAACCCTAAAAAGTGGAGGCAAATTATGAAGCTTGCGAATAGGAAACGAATAGAGGAGCTGGAGAAGATTTGTAAACCGGGAAAGAAAAGATCCTCTTACGCTCTGGTCATATACGACGCAGACATTCACGATCAAATCGAGACACTCGAAGTAGATGCCGATTTTGTCGTTGCTTTGCCTGATAACGGAAGGGGTGATCTTGGCGAAGAAATACCAAAAGGAGGGTACAAGGTGTTTTTTGACTAAGTTGTTGAAAATCGTTTTTTTCAACGAGCTCCATTGCGTTTTATGCCTTCTCATCAGGTGCATGAACAAAGATGATGACGATAGCCTGATTCTCAAGAATTGCGAACAATCTGGAAATGACTCAAACCATCACTTTGCCGGAGCTGGCAAACAGATCAGTCTTGAAGAAGCAGCTCTCCAAACCTTTGATGATGATCTCCATTTCTCTCTGTCAGTTATTTTATTGCTCAAAATAGGGACTCAAGAAAAAGCGACGAAAATTCACGATGCCGACGATGTCTGTTTTGGCCTTTTCAAGAAATTAATTATATGCAATCTGTTTATTATCAATAACTTATGACAGCTGTGCAATTTTTCTCTGCACAGTACTGCACAGTAAATTGCACAGCTGTGCTATCATGGCTCCATATGATTGAGCAACTACTAGCCGAAAACGAAGGTAAAACGATTGAATTCAAAGAGACATCTCGTTCTTTAGGCGGGATTATGAAGACGGTGGTCGCCTTCGCAAATAGTGCTGGGGGCACAATTGTCATAGGGGTAAAGGATAAAACCAAAGAGCTGGTAGGGCTCCCCCAGATTCTATCTGAAGAGGAACGGCTTGCAAATACAATTACAGATAGCATTCTTCCTCTGTTGACCCCCGATATCGAAATTCAGTCCATTCGAGGCAAGGAATTACTGATTATTCGAGTCTCTCACGGCATAGGTCCCTATTATTTAAAATCTGAAGGGCCTGAACGAGGTGTTTATGTACGCTTTGGGTCTACGAATCGCTCAGTGGATGCAGAGATGCTCGATTCATTGCGTCTTTTAGCTAAAAAAGTCTCTTATGATGAGCTTCCCCATCCGAAAGGAAAGCTGGACTCAGAGATTATGAAAGATGTCTTTGAATGGGTAGGAAAACGGCCAACAGCGCAAGCTTTGGAAAATTTAGGCGTAGAAACCTCTAGCAGTGGCAAGAAATATCCGAGCAATGGCGGAGTTCTTTTATTTGGAAACAACCGGATGCAGCTTTTCCCTGATTCGCTAATCCGATGCGCCCGTTTTGCTGGGTCAAATCGAGAAAAGATTTTAGATCAAGTTGATATCGATGCGCCTCTGCCCCGAGCGGCAGATCTGATCATAGCCTTTATTGAACGTAACATCTCAAAAGAAGGCCGAATTGGTCGTATGCAACGCGAGGATGTTTTTCAATACCCTTCCGTGGCAATTCGAGAGGCCGTGATGAACGCCCTTCTCCATACAGACTATGCGATGAGTGGGTGCCATATCCAGGTTGCTATTTTTGATGATCGCATAGAGTTTACAAATCCAGGAGGACTTCCCTTTGGCCAAACGATTGAGAAGGCTCTCGGAGGTTCCTCAAGGATCAGGAATCGTGTCATTGCTCGTGTGTTTCGAGAGCTACATTTGATCGAACAATGGGGTTCTGGATTCCGCCGTATTGTAGAGGCTTGCCGAAGCCAGGGGCTTAAGCCCCCTTGCATGGAAGAATTAAACAACCAGTTCAGACTCATTCTTTACTCGGAACAAGTCGAAAAGATGATCCTACCTCCATGGGCGCAGAAGCTCCTTGAATATTTGAAAAAAGAGAAGGAAATCACTGCGAAAACGGCCATGAAAATGTGGAAGGTATCCTCCCGTACAGCTAGAAGTCGTTTAAAGCAACTCCAAGAACAGGGCATTGTCGCTCGTATTGGAACCTCGGAGAGCGATCCAAGCGCCTCTTATATAGCCGCAAAACGTTAATATGAGGCGAAACTACTAGAGGGCGCCACAGGTGGCTCTTGGTAAGTTCCGGTATGCATGTTTGACAATTCCTCCATCATCTACCTCAAGAGAAAAGATCGTTCCTAGAGTGAGTTTAGGGCTCCAATCCGTAACGGAGATTTGAAGATCGGATAGGCAGCGATCAAAAATTCCCATGCGCTGGCCAATTTTAGATTGCTCGCCTTTAGGGCGGTGCAATAGAGGTTAGGATATAAAACAGTCGATTATATCCAATCGGTCCAAAAATTCGTCGTATGCCCTCTGATTGTAGTAGCAGAGAAAATAT
>Ga0334722_10001495_pt1 | contig 29042 bp, 21 predicted proteins | sample C3_bottom_MG_FD_207210 | JGI IMG/M metagenome (GOLD analysis project Ga0334722, IMG submission 207210) | Sediment microbial communities from Yellowstone Lake, YNP, Wyoming, USA - C3_bottom | ecosystem: Environmental > Aquatic > Freshwater > Lake > Sediment | place: USA: Wyoming | collected... | reverse complement strand
CAGGTCGTTGCCGGAGCGCCCGACGGTGCACAGCGCGGTGTTGCCGGCGGTCACGCCGGACAGCGCCACCGATTTCTTCGCTTTCGGCGCGACCGGGGTCGCGCTTGCCTCTTGTCCTTGGCTCATGATTTCTCCTTTGCAAAAAGTTGGTCCAGCTTGGTTTCGTACGAGTGATAATCCAGGTAGTCGTACAGTTCGCTGCGCGTCTGCATGCTGTCGACCACGTTTTTCTGCGTGCCGTCGCGGCGCACCGCCTGGTATACGTTGAGCGCGGCCTTGTTCATGGCGCGGAACGCCGACAGCGGATAGAGCACGATAGAGACATCGGCCGAGCGCAGTTCGTCGACGGTGAAATAAGGCGTGGCGCCAAACTCGGTGATATTGGCGAGTATCGGAACGCCAACCGCGGCGGCGAACTGGCGATACATCGACAGTTCGGTCATGGCTTCGGGGAAAATCGCGTCGGCGCCGGCCTCGACGCAGGCCACCGCGCGTTCAATCGCGCGCTCCAGTCCTTCCACGGCGAGGGCATCGGTGCGCGCCATGATGAAAAACTCGGCGTCGGTTCTGGCGTCGACTGCTGCCTTGATGCGATCGACCATCTCCTGCTTCGATACCAGTTCCTTGCCCGGCCGGTGGCCGCAGCGCTTGGCGCCGACCTGATCCTCGATATGCATGGCGCCGGCGCCGAATTTGATCAAAGACCTGACGGTGCGCGCGACGTTGAAGGCGCTGGAGCCGAAGCCGGTATCGACGTCGACCAGGAGCGGCAGCGCGCACACATCGGTGATGCGGCGCACGTCGGTGAGCACATCGTCGAGATTGCTGATGCCCAGGTCGGGGAGGCCAAGCGAACCCGCCGCCACGCCGCCGCCCGAAAGATAGATCGCTTTGAAGCCGCTGCGCTCGGCCATGCGCGCATGGTAGGCGTTGATGGCGCCGATCACCTGCAGCGGTTCTTCCTGCCGCATCGCGCTGCGAAATCGGGCTCCCGCTGACATCGGTTTTTCTCCCATATTAACCTTTCAAGAAGCGCCAAGAGCGCGAAGAATACGAAGATTGTGCAGAGCGTACTTTAATACACATCAAACCTTTGCTCATTAGTTTTGCTTTGCCGCTGCCGGGGCGCCCGAATTGGTGCTGCAGCGACAATTGCGCAAACGTCGCTGCTGCACCCATGATCGACATTACCCTTAAGTCGCACTGTGTGCGAGAAGGAACGACTGGGGAGCGGGGGCCGGCCGCCGAGTGGGGCCGAGCCGCGATGCGCGCGCTCTCGTGGTCTGCCTGCGGGCAAGCCTGAGCGGCGGTGGACTGACCTGATCCGGAAACGCACGACGCACTCCGGATCAGGTTTTCATCTGCGGCTTGGTCTCAGCCCAGCAGGTGTTTCACGCCGTCGCGCTCTTCGTGCAGTTCCTTGAGCGTGGCGTCCATGCGGGTGCGCGCGAAATCGCTGACTTCGACGCCCTTGACGAGCTGGTACTCGCCATTCTTGCAAGTCACCGGCTGGCCGTAGAGCACGCCTTCGGCGATGCCGTAGCTGCCATCGGACGGGATGCCCATGGTGATCCAGTCGCCTCCCGGCGTGCCGAGCGCCCAGTCGCGCATGTGATCGATGGCTGCGCTTGCCGCGCTCGCCGCCGAGGACAATCCACGTGCCGCGATGATCGCCGCACCGCGCTTTTGCACCGTCGGTATGAAGTTGGTTTCCAGCCACGCTTGATCGTTGATCATGGACCAGACCTTCTTGCCGTCGCATTCGGCCTGGAACAGGTCTGGATATTGCGTGGCGGAATGGTTGCCCCACACGATCATCTTGTGCAGGCTGGTGACCGGCTTGCCAAGTTTGGCGCTGATTTGCGACAGCGAGCGGTTGTGGTCGAGGCGCATCATCGCGGTGAACTGCCGCGGCTCCAGGCTGGGTGCATTTTTCATCGCGATCAGCGCGTTGGTGTTGGCCGGATTGCCCACGACCAGCACTTTCACTTTGCGGCTGGCAACGGCATTGAGGGCCTTCCCCTGGGGCACGAAGATCGCGCCATTGGCTTCGAGCAGGTCTTTGCGTTCCATCCCGGCGGTGCGCGGACGGGCGCCGACCAGGATGGCGTAATCCGTGTCCTTGAACGCCACCATCGGATCGGAGGCGGCGGTCATGCCCGCGAGCAGCGGGAACGCGCAGTCGTTGAGTTCCATCATCACGCCGGCGAGCGCCTTTTGCGCCTTATCATCGGGAATCTCGAGCATTTGCAGGATGACCGGCTGATCCTTGCCGAGCATATCACCAGAGGCGATGCGAAACAGAATGCTGTAACCGATTTGGCCTGCGGCTCCGGTGACGGCGACACGAACGGGCGATTTGGACATTTTAGAACTCCAGTGAATGGCTAACGGTTGACGGAAAGTGACAGATGGCGGGTGGAACGTGTCTGGTGTGGAGGCGGGCTGAGTCGTTTGCTACGTTTCTTTGGTCGCGCTGTACGAACATTTCAGGGCAGGAGGATATCCCCGATTGCCATCAAAAATACTAAGAAAAAAATACTAGGTTTAATGCGTCTGAGTGTCAATCGGGTTTTGACACTGGTTTGACAAGGATCAATCTTCCTGCCTCAGCTTCGCCGCCGACTCGAGCCTTCGCCAATCTTGCGCCAACTGAATCGGGATAGGCAGCCTTGCAAGTCGTATGGACGTATCGGAGTTGTTTGTGCTGAAATGCCGGGATGAACAATCCGTCACCGACTTTCAGCCCGCTATACCGACAGATCAAGGGCCTGATCATGCAAAGTCTCGAATCCGGCGAATGGCGGCCGGGCGAGGCGATCCCGAGCGAAATGGAACTGGCCGCCAGTTACAAAGTGAGCCAGGGCACGGTGCGCAAGGCGGTAGATGAACTCGCAGCGGAAAAATATCTGCTGCGCCGCCAGGGCAAGGGAACCTTCGTTGCAACCCACGACGAAGCCCGCGCCCAGTTCCGTTTTTTGCGCCTGATGCCGGACGAAGGGGCGCAGGAATGGCCCGCCAGCAGGCTGCTCGACTGCAAGAAAGGGCGCGCCAGCGCCGAAGTCGCACGCCTGCTCGAGTTGAGGGCGGGCGACGGACTGGTCCTGATCCGCCGGGTTCTCGATATTGCCGACGAGCCTACGGTATTTGAGCAAATCTACCTGCCGGGAAAGCTGTTCAAGCATCTGAGCGCCGAGATCTTCAACGAATACAAGGGCTCGATGTACAAACTGTTCGAGACGGAATTCGGGACGCGCATGATCCGTGCCGAGGAAAAGATCCGCGCCGTTGCCGCGGATGCCGTTGCAGCGGAACTGCTGCAGGTGCCCCGGGACACGCCGCTGCTGTGCGTCGATCGGGTCGCCTACAGTTATGGCGACAAACCGGTGGAATACCGCCGCGGATACTATCGCACCGACAAGCATTACTACCGGAACGAACTCGGTTAGCGGGGCGCCCTTGGCGGCTGGAGCAGCCGCTGCGGCGCCTCCCTTCGTCGCGCACAATCATCTCCGACATTGATTCAAATCAATGTTGACCGGCCATCTTCGGCCAAAATCGAAAATCGGTGGTGTAGGGCAGGAAACGTAAATGGGTCCGGACGAGCTTAACCGACTGCGCTGGCAATGCCGCCGCGGTTTGCTTGAGCTGGACCTGGTGCTGGAGCGCTTTCTCGAGAAACGCGGCGAACGGCTGCAGGGTGAGCGCCTGAATTCGTTCCGGACGCTTCTAACTTTTCCAGACAATGAGATATTGGATCTGATCAGCGCGCGCACCGAGTGCCGCGACGCGCAGCTCGCCGAGGTAGTGCAATGTATCCGCGACTGCCGGGAACGTACCGGTTCTCAAGGTTCAACCAATTGATAGGAGATCAGAAACATGACGCAGCTAAAAGACAAGTTGTCAGAGAAGATTCAAGCGCACCGTCCCCGCACCGCCAAACTCACCAAGGAGTACGCAGACGTCGTCATCGACAAGGTTGATATCGGCCAGTGCATGGGCGGAGCCCGTGACATCCGGTGTCTGGTCACCGATATCTCCTACCTCGATCCGCAGGAAGGTATTCGCTTCAGGGGTAAGACGATTCCGGAAACCTTTGCGGCCCTGCCCAAGGCTCCCGGCTCCACTTATCCGACCGTCGAGTCCTTCTGGTACTTCCTCCTGACCGGCGACGTTCCCGCCCAGGCCCAGGTGGACGAAGTCCTGGGAGAGTGGAAAGCCCGCCAGGAAGTTCCCAAATACGTGTTTGACGTGATCCGCGCCCTGCCGCGGGACAGTCATCCGATGGTCATGCTCTCCACCGGTATCCTGGCGTTACAGAAGGATTCCAAGTTTGCCGCTCACTACAACTCGGGCAAGTTCAACAAGATGAACGCCTGGGAATCGCTGTACGAGGATGCCAGCGATCTCGTGGCCCGTATCCCCGTCATCGCCGCTTTCATTTACAACCTGAAGTACAGGGGCGACAAGCAGGCCGCCATCGATCCGAAGCTGGACATGGGCGCCAATTTCGCTCATATGATAGGCCAGAGCGAAGAGTATAGAGACGTGGCGCGGATGTACTTCATTCTCCACTCCGACCACGAATCCGGCAACGTTTCTGCGCACACCACCCACCTTGTTCACTCGGCATTGTCCGACCCCTACTATGCGTACTCTGCCGGCCTCAATGGCTTGGCCGGCCCGCTGCACGGCCTTGCCAACCAGGAAGTGCTCAGCTGGACCATGAAGTTCCAGGAAAAGTACTGCAAAGGCGTTGAGCCCACCAAGGAACTGATCACCAAGGCGCTGTGGGACACCCTCAATTCCGGTCAGGTCATTCCGGGCTACGGCCATGCCGTTCTGCGCAAGACCGACCCGCGCTATATGTCGCAGCGCGAATTCTGTCTCAGGACTCCCGGTCTCAAGGACGATCCGCTGTTCAAGCTGGTCTCCATGATCTTCGAAGTTGCACCGGGTGTCCTTGGCGAGCACGGCCACACCAAGAACCCCTGGCCTAACGTCGACGCGCAGTCTGGCGTCATCCAATGGTACTATGGGATCAAGAACTGGGACTTCTATACCGTCCTCTTCGGCGTGGGGCGCGCGCTTGGCTGCATGGCCAATATCACCTGGGACCGCGCTTTGGGCTATGCTCTCGAGCGTCCCAAGTCCGTCACCACCGACATGCTCGAGAAGTGGGCAGCCGAGGGCGGCAGGAAGTAGCTGCGGCTCAGTTTGTTTGGGCAGGGTTGGGAGGGCTCGTGGAGTAGAGACCTCTCCGGTTGCGCACTCCTGCGCCGCCGCCGCGAGCAGCTTCCCGAGCGGAAGGCGAGCGGCGCGGTGAATACGCAGACTCGCACCACCCTGCCTGTTTAGTCGGTTGGTTCTCCAGCGTAGATGATAGGGGCTGAACGGTGACGACGGGTCGAACGGACGATTCCTCCCAGGCCATGCCCGACTACAGGGAAGGGATCAAGAAGGAAGTCGCTGAGATTAAGTTTCTCATCCATGACCTGCGCGTCGAGGGCTTTTTCAACGACATCCTTCATTACCAAGTCACCCTGAACACCGACCTCGAAATCTACAACATCGAGCAGGCGCAGGTTCTGCACGGCGCGGATGTTCAGGAGCTGAAGTCCAAGCTCGGCGCTGCGCGCAGAGCGTTCCAGGACTATTCGAACGCGGTGAAGAGCTTCTCGCCGGACCAAACGGTCCTGCTCCTTGGCCGCCGCTATGTGGACGCCATCCACGAGACCTGCCATCTCATTCTCAGCCCGCTGTGGGGGCGCTCGGATCAGGTGTTGACCTTCCTGCCCGAAGAGGCGCGCTCCGTGCGCTCGCGGCGCCACTACCGCAACTGCATCAGCTGGCTTTACGGCGTGCACCTGCGCATTGCGGCCTTTCGCGAGGAGGCAAATGACGCGAATGTCCACGTGGAGTTCGACATCGCCGAGGATCTCCGCGATTTCACGCAGGATGTCGTCCGCGGGTATGTGGTCGAGAAGTCCGAGGCCCGGGTGGAGCTGCAGTTTGAACGGATGGACCCGGCGGTGATTGTCGGCAGACGCCAGCGTTTCCGGCGCATGTACTTCAACCTGGTCATGAATGCTGTCGACGCCATGAGCGGGCGCAAGGCGGGTGCGGTGCGCGTGAGCACCGTCATCGAAGGCGACCGCGTGGCGCTGCGCGTGTGCGACGACGGCGTGGGCATGCCCGCGGAGAAGATCCAGCAGCTCCTCGCTGACCGCCAGACGCTTGACGGCGAGATTCACTCGCTCGGGTTCGTGTTTGTGCGCCAGACGGTCGCCGAGTTCGGCGGCGAACTGGCGATAGAGAGCACCATGGACGAAGGCACGACCATCACGCTGCGCCTGCCTTACCTGAAGGACAAGATTTTGCAGGCGGATCCGACCTACCAGAGCAAATATCGCCTGCCGGAGAAATACCGGACCCTGCCGATGCAGCCCGACGCAGCGCGGGCTTTGCCGGTGAAGGCGGCGATGACCCGTGCAGCCGCAGCGGCGCCAGTCCCGCCAGCCCCTGTACAGAAGGCGCCGCCCGGCGGGGGCGGCGACGAGGAGCGCGCCTTGGGCAGGCTTCTTTTTGAAGCCTACCAGAAGTCTAGAGCCCAGTTCCCAGGGTGCATATTCGCCATGGCCGTCACCGAGGACGACCGGGTCGAGATGTTCACGCATAAGCCCTACCAGCGCGAATGGAACATTTCGCACGAGGACCTTTCGCCCATGCACTTCCAGGCGACCTATCGTGGGCGCGTGGAGGAGGACGAGCTAAAGCGTCCCATTGTGATACTCAAGCCGCCGCAGAACGTCGGGGAGTACTTTGATTTCAAGGATGTGGTCGAGGCCGACCGTGGCCCCGATCGTTTCACGCGCATGGTCCGCGACGAGGGTATTCGAATCGCGCGCAAGCTCATCGCGACGGGGCTCGACCCGCAGATCTCGGTCCTCCTGTCCGGCGCGCCCCGGTTCTTCACCTCGGTTCCGGAGATGCACGGGACCACGCCCTTCCCGCTCGAGTTAATGGCGCGTCAGAGAATGTCCGCGGGAGAGAGTTAGGTCATACTGACGGGACGCACCGAGGTGGCGGGATCAACGCGCCGCTGTTCGAGTTAATTCCAGTTCTGTTTGTGGTTATCCGATAAGACAAAGGAGATGAAGATGGAGTCCAAAGCAAAAGCCACGCTCAATTATGGCGAAGGCAAGACGATCGATTTTCCCGTGTTTGGCGGCAGCGTCGGCCCCGATGTCATCGACATCCGCACGCTGTACGGGAAGACCGGGATGTTCACCTACGACACGGGATTCCTGTCGACGGCGGCCTGCAGCTCGAAAATCACCTACATTGACGGCGACAAGGGCGAATTGATGTATCGCGGCTACCCGATCGAACAGATCGCGGGGCATTGCGATTTCCTGGAGACCTGCTACCTACTGCTGTACGGTGAGTTGCCGAACAAGGCGCAGAAGGACGAATTCGTCGATCTGGTGACGCATCACACCATGGTCAGCGAGCAGATGCAGTTCTTCATGCGCGGCTTCCGGCGCGACGCGCACCCGATGGCGGTGCTGACCGGGCTGGTCGGCGCGATGTCGGCCTTCTATCACGATTCCCTCGACATCAACGATCCGAAAGACCGCGACATCTCGGCAGTGCGGCTGATCGCGAAAATGCCGACTCTGGTCGCGATGTCATACAAATACTCCATGGGACAGCCGTACATTTATCCGCGCAACGAACTCTCGTACACGGCCAATTTCCTGCGCATGATGTTCGGCACGCCGTGCGAGGAATATAAGCCCAGCGACGTCGTGGTGCGCGCGCTGGACCGCATTTTCATCCTGCATGCGGACCACGAGCAGAACGCATCGACCTCTACCGTGCGGCTGTGCGGTTCGTCGGGAACGAATCCATTTGCCGCGATCGCGGCCGGTGTCGCCTGCCTGTGGGGCCCGGCGCACGGCGGCGCCAACGAAGCCTGCCTGAATATGCTGCAGCAAATCCAGGCGCAGGGCGGCCAGGCCAAACTCGGCGAATTCGTCGGCAAGGTGAAGGACCCGAACTCTGGCGTGCGTCTCATGGGCTTCGGGCACCGCGTGTACAAGAACTACGACCCGCGCGCCAAACTCATGCGCGAAACCTGCTACGAGGTGCTGAACGAACTGGGCCTGCAAAACGACCCCCTGTTCAAGCTGGCCATGGCGCTGGAGAAGGTGGCGCTCGAAGACGATTATTTCGTCAAGCGCAAACTCTATCCGAACGTCGACTACTACTCGGGCATCGTGCAAAAGGCGCTCGGAGTCCCGGTGTCGATGTTCACCGGCATTTTCTCGCTGGCGCGGACCGTGGGCTGGATCGCACAGTGGCAGGAAATGATCACAGATCCGGAGTACAAGATCGGCCGCCCACGCCAGCTCTACAACGGCCCCACCAAGCGCGACGTCAGGCCTATCGACAAACGTTGAAAAGACTGACAAGATAAGACGGTACCCCGCGAAGGGTACGCGGGAGGCGCCGGGAACACTCGGACGCCCCGGCGTAGCCTTCGTTTCCTTTTTGGCTTCCGTTTTCCACTCCCCTTGATGCGAGCTGCCGCGATGATGAAACAATTCCAGAGCAACTCCCACCTGTTCGGCGGCAACGCGCCGTACATCGAGGACTTGTACGAGTCCTACCTCGACAATCCGGGTTCGGTGCCGGAGCAGTGGCGCGAGTATTTCGATCAGATGCAGCTCGTGCCGGGTGCCGGCAAGACTGCCGAGGTCCGTGACGTGGCGCATGCGCCCATCATCGAATCCTTTGCCATCCGGGCCAAACAAGGCACGCTGCGCCCCGCGGCAACGCAGACCGACCTGACTGTCGCGCGCAAACAGGTCTACGTGCAGCAGTTGATCGCCGCCTACCGCATTCTTGGTTCGCGCTGGGCGCAGCTCGATCCGCTCAAGCGCCAGGAACGCCCGCAGATCCCGGAACTGGAGCCGGCATTCTACGACTTGACCGAAACCGACATGGACACCCAGTTCGACGCGGCGAGCCTGTACTTCGGCGAAGAGCGCATGACCCTGCGCGAGATCATCAAGGGATTGCGCGAAACCTATTGCGCTACGGTCGGGATCGAATACATGTATATCAGCGACCCGGCGCAGAAGCGCTGGCTGCAGCAACGTTTCGAATCGATTCGCTCGGTGCCGACGTTTTCGGTCGATACCAAGAAACACATACTGGACCGCCTCACCGCTGCCGAAACGCTGGAAAAATATCTGCATACCCGTTATGTCGGGCAGAAGCGCTTCTCGCTCGAAGGCGGAGAAAGCGTCATCGCCTGCGTCGACGAACTGATCCAGCGCTGCGGCAGCCAGGGCGTGCAGGAGATTGTCGTCGGCATGGCACACCGCGGGCGGCTCAATGTACTGGTCAACGTGCTCGGCAAGATGCCGAAGGACCTGTTTGCCGAGTTTGAAGGCAAACATGGGGACGACCTGCACTCGGGCGACGTCAAATACCACAAGGGCTTTTCTTCCGACGTCTCCACCCCGGGCGGCCCGGTGCATCTGTCGCTCGCCTTCAATCCCTCGCACCTCGAGATCGTCAATCCCGTGGTGGAAGGCTCGGTGCGCGCGCGGCAGCGCCGCCGCAACGACAAGGACGGGACCCAGGTCATATCCATCCTGCTGCACGGCGACGCCGCATTCGCCGGCCAGGGTGTGGTGATGGAAACCCTGAATCTGGCGAATACGCGCGGCTATGGCACCGGCGGCACGGTGCACGTTGTGGTCAACAATCAGATCGGCTTTACCACCTCCGACCCCCGCGACTCGCGTTCGACGCTGTATTGCACCGATGTCGCCAAGATGGTGGAGGCGCCGATTTTCCACGTCAACGGCGACGACCCCGAGGCGGTGGTGCTGGTGACCCAGCTGGCGCTCGACTACCGCATGGAGTTTCATCGCGATGTGGTGGTGGATATCGTCTGCTTTCGCAAACTCGGGCATAACGAGCAGGACACGCCGTCGGTAACGCAGCCGCTGATGTACAAGCGCATTGCCGCGCACCCGGGCACGCGCAGGCTCTACGCCGACAAGCTGGTCGCGCAAGGCGTGATCGCAGACACCGACGCCGAGGTACTGATCAAGAGCATGCGCACCGCGCTGGATGCCGGACTGCATACAGCCGACCCGGTGATCTCCAATTTCAAGAGCCAGTATGCAGTCGATTGGATTCCGTTCCTGGATCGCAAATGGACCGACGCTGCCGATACGGCGGTGCCACTGGCGGAACTGCAGCGCATGGCGCAGCGCATCACCGAGATTCCGGCCGACTTCAAGCTGCATTCGCTGGTGGAGAAGGTCGTCGCCGACCGCAAGGCGATGGGGGAAGGCAGGCTGCCGGTCGACTGGGGCATGGCCGAACACTTCGCCTACGCGACGCTGGTGGCAAGCGGTTATGCAGTTCGCCTCTCCGGCCAGGATTCCGGCCGCGGCACCTTTGTCCACCGCCACGCGGTGCTGCACGACCAGAAGCGTGAGAAATGGGATTCCGGTACCTACGTTCCGCTGCAGCACATCAGCGAGAAGCAGGCGCCGTTCACCGTGATCGACTCGGTTCTATCCGAGGAGGCGGTACTCGGCTTCGAGTACGGATACGCCTCGGCCGAACCCAACGAACTGGTCATCTGGGAGGCGCAATTCGGTGATTTCGCCAACGGCGCCCAGGTGGTGATCGACCAGTTCATCTCCTCGGGCGAAACCAAATGGGGCCGGGTCTGCGGCCTGGTGATGATGCTGCCGCACGGTTTCGAGGGTCAGGGACCGGAGCATTCCTCGGCGCGCCTGGAGCGCTATCTCCAGCTTTGTGCCGAGCACAATATGCAGGTGGTGGCGCCGTCGAACGCGGCGCAGGTATTTCACCTGCTGCGGCGGCAGATCATCCGCTTGTTCCGCAAGCCGCTGATCATCATGACGCCCAAGTCGCTGTTGCGCAACAAGGAAGCGATGTCGCCGCTGTCGGATTTTGCCAAAGGCCAGTTTCATACCGTCATCGGCGAGGTCGAGCACGTCGACGCGGAATCGGTGAAGCGCATCATCTGCTGCAGCGGCAAGGTCTATTACGATTTGGTGGCTGCACGGCGTGAGCGCAATATTCAGGGCACCGCGATCATCCGCATCGAGCAGCTCTATCCTTTCCCGCACAAGGCATTTGCCGCGGAGATGAAGCGTTATCCGCATGCCACGCAGGTGGTCTGGTGCCAGGAAGAGCCGCAGAACCAGGGCGCCTGGTATCAGACCCGGCATTATTTCGCCGAGAACATCCGCGAGGATCAGAAACTGCAGTATGCAGGCCGGCCATCGTCGGCCTCGCCCGCGGTCGGCTACTATGCCAAGCACCAGGAGCAGCAGAAAGCACTGATCGCGGCGGCGTTCGGAAAACTCAAGGGGCCGGCGCCCTAGGATGAGGGACGTCTGAGGTAGCGGAATTGCGGTACCATCGAACTCGCCGCTGCAGGCCTACGGGCAAGGCGAAAGAGCAAGATAACCGGGCGCGCTACGCGCACATGTTTTTGTGGTACGCGGACTGAGGGATTCCCAACGGACGCGAAAAAACTGAACGGAGCCGACATGCTAGTCGAAGTGAAAGTGCCGCAGCTGTCCGAATCGGTCGCCGAAGCGACGCTGCTCAGCTGGCACAAAAAGGTGGGCGACGCGGTCGCCCGCGACGAAAACCTGATCGATGTTGAAACCGACAAAGTGGTGCTGGAACTGCCCGCGCCCGCTGGCGGCGTCATCACCCAGATCGTCAAGGCGGACGGCGGTACGGTCGTCTCGGGCGAAGTGATCGCGATGATCGATACCGCGGCGGACTCGGCGGCTGCCGCCGCCAAGGCGGCAGAGCGGCCCGCAGCGCCGGTAGCGCAAGCGGCAAAGCAGGTTTCTGAGCAGAGCAATCTGATGCCCGCGGCGCGCAAGATGGTCGAGGACAACAAGCTCGATCCCAAGGCCATCACCGGCAGCGGCCGCGACGGCCGCGTCACCAAGGCCGATGTCATTGCGCACATCGAGGGTGCCGCCGCGGCCCGCCCCGGCCCGAGCGCACCGGCCAGCGCGCCTGCGGCGGCCCGACCGGCGCTGCCGCAGGTGCCGGCGCCGATCAGTGTCGACAAACTGCTCGCCGATCGCCCCGAACAGCGTGTGCCGATGTCGCGCTTGCGCGCGCGCGTGGCCGAGCGCCTGTTGCAGTCCCAGGCTACCGCCGCGATTCTGACGACCTTCAACGAGGTCAATATGCAGCCGGTGATCGAGCTGCGCGCGAAGCACAAAGACAAGTTTGAGAAGGAGCATGGCGTGAAGCTCGGCTTCATGTCGTTCTTCGTCAAGGCAGCGGTATACGCGCTGAAGAAGTACCCGATAGTCAACGCCTCGGTCGACGGCAACGAAATCGTCTATCACGGTTATTTCGATATTGGCGTCGCCGTGGGCAGCCCGCGCGGGCTGGTGGTGCCGGTATTGCGCGATGCCGACCAGATGAGTTTCGCGCAGATCGAAAAGACCATCGCCGATCTGGGCAAACGTGCCGGGGAAGGCAAGCTGGCGATGGAAGAGCTTACCGGCGGCACCTTCTCCATTTCCAATGGCGGCGTGTTCGGCTCGATGCTGTCGACGCCCATTATCAATCCGCCGCAGTCTGCGATTCTCGGCATCCACGCGACCAAGGAGCGGGTGGTGGTGGAGGCGGGGCAGATCGTGATTCGGCCGATGAACTATTTCGCCCTGTCCTACGATCACCGCATCATCGATGGGCGCGAAGCGGTGCTATCGCTGGTGGCAATGAAGGACGCGCTCGAAGACCCGATGCGCCTGTTGCTCGAATTGTAATTGGGGATAGCCAGGGGACGGTGCGGGCTCACGCCGCGTCTCCTGCCCACTCCCTTTTTTCGGAATTCAGACCATGCTCAAGTCATACGAAGTAGTCGTCATCGGTGCCGGCCCGGGCGGTTACGTCGCGGCGATCCGCTGCGCCCAGCTCGGCTTCTCCACCGCAGTGATCGACGAGTGGAAGAACGAAAAGGGCGAAGCCAGGCTCGGTGGCACCTGCCTCAATGTGGGCTGCATTCCTTCCAAGGCGCTGCTCGAGTCGTCTGAAAACTACGAGCGCGTGGCCTACAAGTTTGGCAACCATGGTATATCGGTGACCGGAGCCAAGATCGATGTCGCGAAAATGCAGGCGCGCAAGGACAAGATCGTGTCGCAGCTCACCGGCGGCATCGAGATGCTGTTCAAGAAGAACAAGATCACCTGGTTGAAGGGCCATGGCAAATTCACCGGCGGCGGCGAAAAATACCTGATCGAGGTGGCCGACGGCGGCAAATCCGAAATTATCGAAGCGAATCACGTCGTCATCGCCACCGGATCCACCGCGCGCCATCTGCCCGGATTGCCGGTGGACAACGAAACCGTGTGCGACAACATCGGCGCGCTCGCTTTCAATGCGGTGCCGGACAAGCTAGGGGTGATAGGCGCCGGCGTGATCGGGCTGGAATTGGGCAGCGTGTGGCGACGGCTGGGCGCAAAAGTCACCATTCTGGAAGCCTTGCCGGAATTTCTCGCCGCCGCCGATGCGGCAGTGGCGAAGGAAGCGTGGAAGGTATTCGTGAAAGAACAAGGGCTGGAGATCAAACTCGGCGCGAAGATAGGAAAGGTGAGCCGCGGCAAGCGCGGTGTAACGGTCGAGTACGAAACCAGCGAGGGCAAGCAGGCGTTGGACTGCAACAAGCTGGTGGTCTCGGTCGGTCGCGTTCCCAACACCGAAAATCTTGGCGCCGAGGCCGTTGGACTGAAGATCAGCGAGCGCGGCCTGATCGAGGTGGATGAGCATTGCCGCACCAGCCTCCCCAACGTGTTTGCGGTCGGCGACGTGGTGCGAGGCCCGATGCTGGCGCACAAAGGCATGGACGAGGGGGTGATGGTGGCCGAGCGCATTGCCGGACAGGCAGGGCAAGTCAATCTGGATACCATACCCTGGGTCATGTACACCGCGCCGGAAATCGCCTGGGTAGGCAAGGCGGAACAGCAACTGAAGGCCGAGGGTGTGGCGTATCGCGCGGGCCAGGTGCCGTTCGCGCACAACGGCCGCGCCCTGGGCCAGGACGAGACCGCGGGCTTCGTCAAGATTCTTGCCGACGCCAAGACCGATCGCATCCTGGGCATACACATCATCGGCGCCCACGCTTCGGAGATGATCGCCGAGGCGGTGATGGCAATGGAGTTCGGTGCCAGCGCCGAGGACATTGCGCGCATCTGCCACGCGCATCCGTCCTTGTCCGAGGTGGTGCACGAGGCGGCGCTCGCCGTCGACAAGCGCGCATTGCATATGTAATTGCGGCCGCGAGGCATGGCCGGCCGCGCAGTGTTCCCAAATCAACTTCCAAACAGAAAGGCATTCCAGCATGAACAAGTTCAAGGCATTTCGCATCAATGAAGTGGACAAGAAAACCGTTGCCGCATTTGTGGACATGACGCTGGCTGATCTCGACCCGGGCGAAGTCGTAATCCGGGTCGCGTATTCGGGCGTAAATTACAAGGACGCGCTCGCCGCCACCGGCGCGGGCAAGGTCATCCGCCGCTATCCCTGCGTCGGCGGCATCGACTTGTCGGGAACCGTGGTCGAGTCGGCCGACGCGCGGTTTAAGAAGGGCGATGCGGTGATCGCCACCAGCTACGACCTGGGCGTCGCGCATCACGGTGGCTACGCGGAATATGCGCGCGTGCCGGCCGATTGGGTGGTGCCCATGCCGCGCGGTCTCAACCTGTTCGAGGCCATGGCTTTGGGTACGGCCGGCTACACCGCTGCGCTGGGCGTGGTGCGCATGCAGGCGAACGGCCTCGCGCCGGGCAACGGCCCGGTGATCGTCTCCGGCGCGAGCGGCGGGGTCGGCTCGATCGCGGTCGACATCCTCGCCGGACTGGGCTATCACGTAGTCGCGCTGACCGGCAAGGAGGGCGAAACCGAGTATTTGAAAGGTCTGGGTGCGAAGGAAGTGAAACTGCGCCAGAGCCTGGATCTGGCCAAGATCCGGCCGCTGGACAAGGCGCTGTGGGCGGGTGCGGTGGACAACCTGGGCGGGGACGTATTAGCCTGGATCGCGAGCGGCATGCAGCAGGGTGGGACGATTGCCAGCATCGGGCTGGCGGCGAGTCCCACGCTCAATACCACGGTGCTGCCTTTCATCCTGCGCGGCGCCTGTCTGCTGGGTATCGACTCCGGCTATACGCCGATGCCGCTGCGGCAGCAGGTGTGGCAGCACCTCGCCACCGACATGAAGCCCCGGCACCTCGCGGGCATGACCCGCACCATTGCGTTTGAGCATCTGCCTGGGGTGTTCGACGATTTCATCAAGGGCAAGGCCAAAGGCCGGCTCGTAGTGGACCTGGCGGCGTAGTCTGGCGGCTGATCGAGTGGAGCGAGGGGGACGTCCCCCTCGTCGCGTCGATCGACAAAAAAAGCGGCGCCCGTAAGCCCTGAGTAAGCTCGCGGTAGCATAGTTTTCGGGGCCGGACGAGAACCGGGCGGCGTCAACGTGCAAGGGGGAGATATGGGGACCAAGTACCAGCAGTTCCATCAGCGTTCGATCAGCGACCCGGAAGGGTTCTGGGGCGAGCAGGCGAAGCTGATCCACTGGCAGAAACCGTTCGCCAAGGTGCTGGACTACAGCCGGCCACCGTTTGCGAAATGGTTCGTCGGCGGCGAGACCAATCTTTGCTACAACGCGGTCGATCGCCACCTCGAGGACCGGCCGGACCAGAATGCGCTGATATTCGTCTCCACCGAAACCGACGTGGAGAAAATCTACAGCTTTCGCGAACTGCACGCCGAGGTCAATCGCTGCGCCGCCGTGATGCAGGGCCTGGGTGTGGCTAAAGGCGATCGCGTATTGATCTACATGCCGATGATCGCCGAGGCCTTCTTTGCCATCCTCGCTTGCGCGCGCATCGGCGCCATTCACTCGGTGGTGTTCGGCGGCTTTGCGTCGCACAGCCTGGCGACCCGTATCGACGACGCCAGGCCCAAGCTCATCATCAGTGCCGACGCCGGCTCGCGCGCAGGCAAAGTCGTGCCGTACAAGCCGCTGCTGGACGAAGCGATCAGACTGGCCAAATTTCCGCCGCAGAAGGTCATTCTCGTCGATCGCAGTCTCGACCCGGGCATGACGCGCGTCGCCGGGCGCGACCTCGATTGGACCGAGTTGCGCGCCAAGCACATGAATGCACAAGTACCCTGCGTCTGGCTGGAGTCGAACGAACCCTCCTACATTCTCTACACTTCGGGCACTACCGGCACGCCCAAGGGAGTGCAGCGCGATGTCGGCGGCCACGCGGTGGCGCTCGCCGCATCGATGAAACTTATCTATTGCGGCAACGCCGGCGAGACCTATTTTTCCACTTCCGACATCGGCTGGGTGGTGGGGCATTCCTACATCATCTACGGGCCGCTGATCGCCGGCATGGCCACCATCATGTACGAGGGCACGCCGGTGCGTCCCGACGCCGGCATCCTGTGGAAGATCGTGGAAAAGTACAAAGTCACGGTCATGTTCAGCGCGCCCACTGCCATTCGCGTATTGAAGAAACAGGACCAGGCCTATCTGAAGAAGTACGACCTGTCGTCGCTGCGCTACCTGTTTCTCGCAGGCGAGCCGCTGGACGAACCGAGTCACCGCTGGATCACCGAGGGATTGGGCCGGCCCGTGATCGACCATTACTGGCAGACCGAGACCGGCTGGCCGCTGCTGACCTCGGTGCCGGGGGTGGAACAGACGCCGATCAAGTTCGGCAGCCCGTCGTTTCCGGCCTACGGCTACAACCTGAAGCTGTTGCATGAGGCTACCGCCGAAGAAGTCGGCAGCGGGGAGAAGGGGGTGGTGGTGGTGGTGCCGCCGCTGCCGCCGGGCTGCATGAGCACGGTTTGGGGCGACGACGAGCGCTTCGTCAAAACCTATTTCGAAACCATTCCCGGCAAGATGGTGTACTCGACCTTCGACTGGGGCATATGCGACAAGGACGGCTATTACTTCATCCTCGGCCGCACCGACGACGTTATCAACGTCGCCGGCCATCGCCTGGGCACGCGCGAGATCGAGGAGGCGATCAGCTCGCACCCGGCGGTCGCCGAAGTCGCGGTAATCGGCGCTGCCGACCAATTGAAGGGCCAGGTGCCGGTGGCGTTTGCCGTGCTCAAGGATCCGGGTCTGATCGCGACCAGCGCCGGCCGCATGACGCTAGAGGGCGAGGTGATGAAGACCGTCGACCAGCAACTTGGCGCCATCGGCCGGCCGGCGCGGGTGCATTTCGTGACCTTGCTGCCGAAGACGCGCTCTGGCAAAGTGCTGCGTCGCTCGATTCAGGCGCTGTGCGAAGGGCGCGACCCGGGCGACCTCACCACCATCGAAGATGCGAGTGCGCTGCAGCAAGTTCGGGACGCCTTGGCGGGAAAGGTCTGACATCTCCGAGATCACCGGACTGCCGCTGCAGAATCTGACTATCACCTATAGCGGCTGAACTGCGGATGATAGGGCTGCTGCAGCGCGTGTCGCAGGCCGAAGTCAAGGTCGACGGAGCGCGTGTCGGTGCGATTGGCTCGGGCTTGCTGGTACTCGTTTGCGCGGAACGCGGCGACCGCGAGGCGCAAGCCGATCGGCTGCTCGAACGCGTGCTGGGCTATCGCGTGTTCGTCGACCCCACGGGCAAGATGAACTTGAGCCTGCGTGAAGTCCGGGGTGGCCTGCTGCTGGTGCCTCAGTTCACGCTCGCCGCAGACACCCACAAGGGCATGCGCCCCAGCTTCACGCCCGCCGCGCCGCCTGCCGAGGGTGAACGGCTGTTCGATTACTTCGTCGCCAAAGCGCGGGCTGCGCATGCTGTAGTCGAAACCGGGCGTTTCGGCGCGCATATGCAGGTAAGCCTTACCAACGACGGGCCGGTGACCATTTGGCTCAGGGTGGAACCGGCTCTGGTTTAAGCCGATGTCTTGCTACAATGGCAGCCTATGATACATACACCCTCAGGTAGCAAACCGGTACTCGGTCCGGAGTACTTGCAGAGCACGCGTTTTATCGATGCCGATAGCGAGCTCGTGCGCAGCTTCGCGCAGCAGGCGGCGGGCGCAGAAACGAGCGAAATCGGACGTGCCATCAAACTGTTCTACGCGGTGCGCGACTGCATTCGCTACGATCCGTTTTCGATGCGCCTGGACCCCGACCTCTACGTCGCGAGCCATGTCCTGGCAGCGAGAACGGCGTATTGCATCCCGAAGGCGATACTGCTCGCGGCCGCGGCGCGCGCGCTCGGCATTCCATGCGCCATCGGGCTCTCCGACGTGGTGAATCATCTGACGACGGAAAAGCTCAAGGCGCTCATGGGCGGCACGAGCTATTTCATGCACCACGGTTACGCGGTGCTGTACCTGGACGGCCGTTGGGTAAAGGCGGCGCCGGCGTTCAACATCGAGCTGTGCACCCGCTTCGGCGTGCTGCCGACCGATTTCGACGGCCGTTCGGATGCGATTTTTCAACCGTACGATGCGCGCGATCGCCGCCACATGGAATATGTCAAGGACCACGGCATGTGGACGGAATTTCCCTACGACAAGGTGGAAGCGGACTTCCGCGCGTTTTATCCGGTCAGCGCCTTTGCCGGGATTAATTCCGGCGAGAAATTCGAAGACGGCGCGCGCATTTCCTAGAACTCAGTTCCGGGCTCGGTCGCAATCGTCGCAGCGCATGCAGCAGCCTCTACCCAAGCCGCTCCTGAATTCAGAACAGAAGGACATTGCGCTAAACGTCGCGCAAGTGATGCTGCTCGGCTTCAACAAGCACTATCGTATTTTCCGCGAAGCCTGCCAGGCGGCGAAGCGCCATTTTGAGACCGGAAACTGGCCGGCGGTGCAACGCTCGTACCGCGAGCGCATCGATTTCTACGACAAGCGCGTGATGGAGGCGGTGGGGCGGATAGAACGCGAGTTCAGCCGCGATGCGCTCGATGATGCTGCATGGCAGAAGATCAAACTGCACTACATCGGCCTGCTGACCTATCACAAGCAGCCCGAGTGCGCGGAAACGTTCTTCAATTCCGTTTGCTGCAAGATACTGCACCGGACCTATTTCCATAACAAATTCATTTTTGTCTGGCCCGCCGTCTCCACCGAACACATCGACGCCGATCCGCCGTCCTATCGTTCGTACTATCCGGGCAAGTACGGTTTGCGCCGAACCCTGGCGCGCATACTGCAGGACGTCGGCCTGCAGCGCCCGTTCGCCGACACCGAACGTGACATGCGCTACGTGCTGCGCATGTGGCGCAAACTGCTGCCCCGGCCGTTGCGTCTGGAAGCGAACCATCAGATACAGATCCTGTCCTCGCTGTTCTATCGAAACAAAGGCGCTTATCTCGTTGGCAAGATGATCAATGCCAACCAGGAATACCCGTTCGTGATCCCGGTGCTGCACGATGCCGAAGGCAAGCTGTTCCTCGACACGGTGCTGCTCGAGCGTCAGCAACTCGATGTATTCTTCAGCACCAACCGCGCGTATTTTTTGGTCGACATGGAGGTGCCTTCCGCGTTCGTGCAGTTCCTGCACGGATTGCTGCCGTACAAACCGAAATGGGAAATCTACACGCTGCTCGGCCTGCAAAAGCACGGCAAGAATCTCTTCTACCGCGACTTTCTCCACCACCTGCGGCATTCCAGCGACGATTTCATCATCGCGCCCGGCATCCGCGGCCTGGTGATGGCGGTGTTTACCCTGCCTTCCTATCCGTACGTGTTCAAGGTGATCAAGGACGTGATCGCGCCGCCGAAAGAGGTCACGCGCCAACTGGTGAAGGAGAAATACTGGCTGGTGAAGCACCATGACCGCGTCGGACGCATGGCCGATACGCTGGAGTATTCGAACGTCGCGTTTCCAAAGAACCGCTTCACCGTGGAACTCCTCGACGAACTGCGCACGCTCGCGCCCTCGGTCATCGAAGATGAGGGCGACACCGTAGTCATCAAGCACATGTATATCGAACGGCGGATGGTGCCGCTCAACATCTTCCTAGACAAAGCCACCGACGAACAGCGCGACCGCGCGATCGACGAGTACGGGCTTGCGATCAAGCAGCTAGCCGCGGCCAATATCTTCGCCGGCGACCTGCTGTTCAAGAATTTCGGGGTGACCCGATATGGCCGCGTGGTGTTTTACGATTACGACGAAATCGACTACCTGAGCAACTGCAATTTTCGCAACATTCCCCAGGCGCAGACCGAAGAGCAGGAACTGGCCGCCGAACCCTGGTACCCGGTCGCATCCAACGATATTTTTCCGGAAGAATTCGCCACCTTCTTGTTGACCGACGACCGGGTGCGGGAGTGTTTCATGCGCCACCACCGCGACCTGCTCGACTCCGCAACTTGGCAGGCGACGCAGCGGCGCATCGCCGCCGAGCAGATGCAGGACGTATTCCCCTATGCCGAGGCGATGCGCTTCTGCAATTTGTTCGTACGGCGCTGAACGCGGGGCCGGGTCAGGCTACCAGTTCCTGTTGCGGGCGGAGCGCACCGCGCTATCCCAGGCATGGTTTCTGGCAGAGCGTCGCGCGATCTGCGATGCAAGCGGCGGCGGCCCGACGCGTTGCTTGCGCTCCCGGGCGGCGCGGTAAAACCAGAACCCCGCGATCGCGCAAATGGCGACGGACAGCAGGGCGATCAAAGCAATCAGTAATGTTTGCATGGCAAGCTCCTGGTGGAGAAATGGATTTCCATGCATCAATTAAACGCAAGCAGGACCGTTAAGTCCAACGATCTTACGAAGAGTTGCAGACTTTACATTTGGATACGAAATGCGCAGAAATACCTTCGGTCTGATGTGAAGTAGTTCACATCGGCCGAAGGTTTGCGCTGTACGCGGCGCCCTTTTGTCGGGTCAGCGCGGGGTCCAGGCGAACGCGAGGAGCGCGGGCGCTGCTAATCCTCTTCCTGCGCCACCTTGTGCTGCGACACCAGTTGTTGCTGCATCTGCGCCGGCACCTGCGCATAATGGCTGAATTCGACTGAATAGGATCCCTGCCCGCCGGTGAGGGAGCGCAGACGGTTCTGGAAATCCGTCAGTTCCGCGAGGGGCACCTGACCCGAGGTGCTGATGATATCGGCCGAGCGCTGCTCGGTTCCGGTAATCTGGCCGCGCTTGGAGGCAATTTCGGCGGTCATATCCCCGACGTAGGCCTCGGGCGCGTCGATATCGATGTTGACGATAGGCTCGAGCATGATGGCGCCGGCCTTGGAGAATGCATCGATCACGGCTTTGCGTCCGGCGGAGACGAACGCGATCTCCTTCGAGTCGACCGGGTGGTGCTTGCCGTCGTACACGATCACGCGCAGGTCATCGACCGGATAGCCTGCAATGACACCGGCGTCGAGCGCCATGCGCACGCCTTTTTCCACCGCGGGGATGAAGACGGTCGGTATCACACCGCCTTTCACCTGATCTACGAATTCATAACCCTTGCCGCGCGGCAGCGGCTCGATGCGCAGAAATACTTCGCCGAACTGGCCGGCGCCGCCCGTCTGCTTTTTGTGGCGGCAGTGCCCTTCGGCCTTGCGGCTGATGGTTTCGCGATAGGCAATTCGCGGCGGCTTGGTGGTGAGTTCCAGCTTGTATTGCTGCGTCAGCTTCTCCAGCTTGGTCCGCAGGTGCAGATCGCCCAGTGCGCGGATCACGGTCTCGTTGGTGTTGGGGTGGCGTTCCATGCGAAAGCACGGATCCTCGAGTTCCAGCTTGTGCAGAACCTCGAACAGGCGCTGCTCGTCGTTCTTCTTCTTCGTCTCCACCGCGAGCCCGTGCATCGGCACCGGGAATTCGAGCGGACGCAAATGAATGTGGTCCTCATCGTGTGAGTCGTGCAGAACCGCATCGAACTCGACCTCTTCCACTTTCGCTACCGCGCCGATATCCCCGGGAAGCAGGGCGTCGGTTTCCACGTATTCCTTTCCCTGCAGCAGGTACAGATGCGCGACCTTGAACGGGCGCGTGCCGTCGCCCACGAATAGCTGGGCATCACGCCTTACCGTACCCTGGTGGACGCGAAACACGCCGAGCTTGCCCACATAGGGATCAATGATGACTTTGAACACGTGCGCGAGCACGTGCTTCGCCGGATCGGGCTCCGCATGGAACTCGACGGCGTCGGCGCCTTCGCCTTTGAGGAACGGGGGGGGATTCCCCTCCCTGGGATTGGGCGCGAGTTTGGCAAATACGTCCAGCAGTTCAGTGACCCCGGTCCCGTTGCGCGCAGAGGTGAAACACACGGGAATCAGATGCCGTTCGCGCAACGCCTTCTCGAACGGCGCGTGCAACTGCTCGGCGCTGATCTCGCCTTGTTCCAGATAGATCGCCATCAGTGCTTCGTCGACCTCCACCACCTGGTCGACCAGCGCCGCATGCGCCGCCTTGACCGAGGAGAAGTCCGATTCGCCGTCAGGATTGAAGAAGCAGTCGACGATGTCCTTGCCCGCATGCGCAGGCAGGTTGATGGGCAGGCATTCCTTGCCGAAGGTGCCCTGAATGTCGGCGAGCAGGGCCGGCAAATCGACGTTCTCGGCGTCGATCTTGTTGACCACGATCATGCAGCAGAGCTTGCGCGCCTGTGCCCACTTCATCATACGCCGCGTTGCAAATTCGATGCCGGCTTGGGCGTTGATGACGACGATCGCCGTCTCCACCGCGGCGAGCGCGCCGATCGCCTGTCCGGTGAAATCCGGATAGCCGGGGGTATCGATCAGATGTACGTGGATATCCTGCCAGGTAAAGTTGACCAGCGCGGCGTTGAGCGAGTGGCCATAGGTTTTTTCCAAAGGATCGAAGTCGCAGACCGTATTGCCGCGCTCCACGCTGCCGAGCGACCGGATCGCGCCCGCACGTCCGAGCAAGGCCTCTGTCAATGTGGTTTTTCCCGCGGCGCCATGCCCCACCAGTGCAACGGTGCGGATGGCCTCTGTGGTGTAGTTCGGCATAACGCTCCCCCAATTGTTCTAAAGGCAACGACGGCAGCATGTTCGCATATTGTCAGGACCGAATCTTAGCATCGCCGGCCGATGCTTGCCCTCGCTGCGGCTGCGTTACAGATTATCCAGGGCTTGCTCCAGATGAGAGATATCGCCCCAATGTTGCAGTTCCCATGCGCCCAAGCGGTGGCGAAAATGGTTGACGCCCGTGTTGTGCAGGGGAAAGTCGCGCGGCGCGGTGAGCGGCATCGTCCGGACGTGGCGGTAGAGCATGGCGAGAGCGCCGCCATGGGTGACTACGGCTAGCGTCAATCCGGCATGGCGCGCGGCTAGTTCGGTGAAACAGGCGACGATGCGCTGCTGCAATTGTCGCGTGCTTTCGCCCCCCGACATGGCGTAGTCGGGGTCGTTGCTCTTGAAGCGGGCGTATTCATCCGGGTAGCGCGATTGCACTTCGCCGGGAGTGAGGCCCTGAAAGATACCCATGTTCCGTTCGCGCAGGCGTGGCTCCACCAGAATCTCGTGGCCGGTACGCATGGCGATGGCGCTCGCGGTCTGCAGGGCGCGGCCGAGATCGCTGCTGATGAGAACGTCGAACCGCTGCTTGGCCAGGCGTGCGCCCAGCGCGTTTACCTGCGTTAGTCCCCCCTTGTTGAGCACACTATCGAGATGTCCCTGGAACCGGCCCTCGCTATTCCATTCGGTTTCACCGTGGCGAATGGCGAGTAGATGCGTGTCCATCGCTGTTCCCGAGCGGTTCAGTGTTTCGCCGAGCCGAGCGCAACCACGGCGCCGACCACGATCAGCGCGCCCACGATTTGCAGCGGGGCGACGCTTTGTCCGAGCAGGGGCCAGGCGAGGAACAGCACCGCGATCGGTTCGAAATTGAGCGCCGCCGAGTTGTTCAGGGCATCGAGGCGAGGCAACAGCGCGAATAGCGCGGTGAATGCCGTGCCGTAGAAGAACATTAGCAGGCCTAAGCCCAACCAGGCGCCCGGGTTCGCCGGAAGCGCGAGATTACCGCCTACGGCACCTGCGGCCAGCAGCAACACGGCGACGGTGCTCATGGTGAGAAAGGTGCGCAGCCTGCCGTCCATTTCCTTGAGCCAGCGCGAAGTAAGCAGCAGCGCCAGGGCGAAGGTTACCGCGGCGCCCAGCGCCCATCCGACCCCGGCGCCGATCTGCACCCAACGTCCGGCAATGTCGCCGCTGGCGCCGAACACGTCGAGCGCGAGCGCGAGGCCGACGAGCGCGGTCGGCATGGCGATCAACGCGCGCCGCGCCGGACGTTTCTTGTCCACAGCCCAGGATAGCAAGGTGAACATCATCGGAAAAGTATTGAAGGCGAGCAAGGCGAGCGCCACCGGGATGCGCGCCACCGCGGAGTAAAGGCAAAAACCCTGCAACGCAATGAGCACGCCGATGCCGATCGCACGCCAGCGCGTCGCGGCCGCAAGCGCAAGCGGCACGCGGCTTGCGACGAGCAACGCCAATACGAACAATGAAGCGCCGATCGAGCGCGCCGCCACCGCTGTGGTGATGTTGACGCCGTGATCGAAGGCGTATCGTGCGGCAATGTGGTTGCTGCCGAAGATCGTGGCAACGCCGAGCAGTATCGCAATGCTCGCCCAGCGCGGAAACGGTTTGCCGTGCAACGCTACTCAACTCCCCGCGCAGAAGTGAATAAGCTCACGCGACGTTGACCGGAATCTTGAACTCCTTGATGCGTTTTTCCCACTCGGCCGGACCGGTGTTGTGCACCGAAGCGCCGCTCGCATCCACGGCGACGGTGACCGGCATGTCTTTCACCTCGAATTCGTAAATCGCTTCCATGCCCAAGTCGCCAAAGGCGAGCACGCGCGACTTCTTGATCGCCTTGGCGACCAGGTAGGCGGCGCCGCCGACGGCCATGAGGTAGGCGGCCTTGTGTTTGCGGATCGCTTCGATGGCCACGGGGCCGCGCTCGGATTTGCCTATCATGCCGATCAGCCCGGTCTTGGCCAGCATCATCTCGGTGAATTTGTCCATGCGCGTGGCCGTGGTGGGGCCCGCCGGGCCGACCACTTCGCCCTTCACCGGATCGACCGGGCCGACGTAATAGATCACGCGGTTGGTGAAATCCACCGGCAGCTTCTCGCCCTTGGCCAGCATCTCCTGGATGCGCTGGTGCGCGGCGTCGCGGCCGGTGAGCATCTTGCCCGAGAGCAGCAGGATGTCGCCTTGTTTCCAGCCGGCGATTTCGGCCGGTGTCAGCGTATCGAGGTTGACGCGCTTCGCCGTGGACGCGGGCGCCCAGGTGACTTTCGGCCAATCTTTGAGCGACGGCGCCTCGAGCGCGACCGGGCCGGACCCGTCGAGCACGAAGTGCGCATGGCGCATAGCGGCGCAATTCGGGATCATCGCGATCGGCTTGTTGGCGGCGTGGGTCGGATAGTCGCTGATCTTGACATCGAGCACGGTGGACAGGCCGCCCAGGCCCTGCGCGCCGATGCCGAGCGCGTTGATCTTGCTGTAGAGCTCAATGCGCAACTCTTCAATTTTGTTTTTCGGGCCACGCGCGAGCAGCTCGTGCATGTCGAGCGGGGCCATTAGCGCTTCCTTCGCCAGCATCATCGCTTTCTCGGCGGTGCCGCCGACGCCGATGCCGAGCATTCCCGGCGGGCACCATCCGGCACCCATCGTCGGCACGGTTTTCAGTACCCAGTCCACGACCGAATCCGAAGGATTGAGCATGGCGAATTTCGATTTTGCTTCCGAACCGCCGCCCTTGGCTGCGACCGTGACTTCGAGCGTATTGCCGGGAACCACTTCCATGTGCACCACGGCCGGGGTGTTGTCCTTGGTGTTCTTGCGCGCGAACAGCGGATCGGCCAGCACCGAACTGCGCAGCGTATTGTCCGGATCGGTGTAGGCGCGGCGCACACCCTCGTTCACCGCGTCGATGATCGAACCCTTGAAACCATCCCAGCGTAGGTCCATGCCGATTTTTAGGTATACGTTGACGATGCCGGTATCCTGGCAAAGCGGCCGGTGGCCCTCGGCGCACATGCGCGAGTTGGTGAGGATCTGCGCGATCGCGTCCTTGGCCGCGGGCGCCTGCTCGCGCTCGTAGGCGCGGCCCAGGTGGGCGAGATAGTCCTTCGGGTGGTAATAGCTGATGAACTGCAGCGCGTCGGCAATGCTCTGGATCAGATCTTCCTGCTTGATGGCGGTCATGTTGGTCTCGCTGGAGTGGATTGGCAATGTGGTTTGCGGTGGCAATGTGGATCGCTGGTGCAATGTAGATCGCTGCGGCAATGCGCGCCGTGATGCCGGTCTTGAGGCAATCGATTACCGGGTCGGGCGCCGCGCGACCGCAGATCGCCCGATCCACAGTCGCGAAATCTTACCACCTTTGCTATGCTGGAATTCGCGGGCGCGGCAGTGGTTTGCGCTAGATCAAACCATCGCCGCGCAGGGCCTCGATTTCAGCCTTGCTATAGCCCAGCCAGGCGAGCACCCCTTCGGTGTGCTCGCCCAAGGCGGGAATGGCGCCCATCGCCGGCGAGTAAGCATCGCTGAGGGGTGGCGGGCGCAGCACGGGGAGGGCGCCGACAGGCGAAGCCGATTCAGACCAGCGATCGCGCACGCGCAATTGTGGGTGCTCGCGCAGGCCCTCGACGCTGTTGACCGCGGCGTTGGCAATGCTCGCCGCATCGAGCAGGGCAATGAGATCCGCGGCGGGTAACTGAGCCAGGCGCGCCTGCACGATGGGCGCGAGCTCGAGCCGGTTGCTGCTGCGCGCGGCGTTGGACGCGAAGCGCGGATCGAACGTTAACTGGGGCGCAGCCAGCACCTTTTCGCAAAACAAGGCCCACTCGCGCTCGTTCTGAATGGCGATCATGACGGTGTTGCCGTCGCCAGCCTGGAACGGACCGTACGGATAGATGGTCGCGTGCATGGCGCCGGTGCGCGCCGGCGGCGTCGCGCCGTCCGCTGCGTAATACAGCGGATAGCCCATCCACTCTGCCAGGCTATCGAGCAACGACACTTCGATGCTGCTGCCTACCCCGGTGCGCGCGCGCAGAAGCAAAGCGTTGAGGATGCCGCTATAGGCGTACATGCCGCCGGCGATGTCGGCGATCGAAATCCCCGACTTGGCCATCTCGCTTTCAGTGCCGGTAATGGAGAGCAATCCGGCTTCGGCCTGGATCAGCAAGTCATAGGCCTTCTTGTCGCGATAGGGGCCGCTCTCGCCGTAGCCGGATACGCCGCAAACGATGGTGCGCGGGTTGACCAGGTGGATGGCGGCCGCGTCCAGTCCGAGGCGGGCTGCCGCCCCCGGCGCCAGGTTTTGCACGAACACGTCGGCGCGCGCGAGCAAGCGCTTGAGCACCGGCAGTGCCAGCGCATGCTTTAAGTCCAGGGTGACGCTTTCTTTGCCGCGGTTGGTCCAGACAAAGTGCGATGCCAACCCGCGTACGCGCTGGTCGTAGACGCGCGCAAAATCGCCGCTTCCGGGGCGCTCTATCTTGATCACGCGGGCGCCGTTGTCGGCCAGATGCCGGGTCGCGAGCGGCGCCGCAATGGCGTGCTCCAGGGCAAGGACTACGATGCCATCGAGTGGTCGCATGACTTTGGTTGAACGAATGGGTGGAAGCCGAGTGCTAGGCAAGCTTGTTGCGCCGCACCAAGCGCTTTCGACCTTACCATCTTTGCGCGAACCGAGTCAACGCGCCGGACCGGAATCCATGGCGGCGCGCGCTCGTGCGTTGCTGGCCGTCGGCTTTACAAATTTTCGGATTAGTGTTTTGATTTGCGCTGTACACCAGGGGTGTAAGGCTGGCGTAAGCCTTGGTTTTCATAATGTCCAGCATCGGCGCGGGCGCCTAACACAAACAATTCGCCGCGAGCTAATCCTAGATTATCGACTGCTAAGAAAGAGGAGACCGCTGTCATGTCTGCACAGATCGAATCGGTACTCAACGAATCCCGGGTTTTCCCGCCATCGGAAGAGTTCGTCAAGCAGGCGAACGTGCCCGGCATGGCCGCTTACCAGGCGATGTGCAATGAAGCAGAGCGCGATTTCGAGGGATTCTGGGCGCGGCTGGCGAAGGAAAGCTTGCTTTGGCACAAGGTGTTCACCAAAGCGCTCGATGAGACCAAAGCGCCGTTCTTCAAGTGGTTTCACGACGGCGAGCTGAACGCGTCCTACAACTGCCTCGAGCGCAATCTGCAAAACGGCAACGCCGACAAGGTCGCCATCATCTTCGAGGCCGACGATGGCAAAGTCACGAAAATCACCTACCAGGCCCTGTATCACGAGGTGTGCAAGTTTGCCAATGGCCTGAAGGCGCTCGACATCAAGCTGGGCGAGCGCGTGCTCATCTATATGCCGATGTCGATCCAGGTCGTGGTGGCGATGCAGGCCTGCGCGCGCATCGGCGCCACGCATTCGGTGGTGTTCGGCGGCTTCTCCGCCAAGAGCATTCACGAGCGCATCATCGACGCCGGCGCGGTGGCCGTGATCACCGCCGATGGCCAGCTGCGCGGCGGCAAGGAAATCCCGCTCAAACCGGTGGTCGATGAAGCCCTGGCGCTCGGCGGATGCGACAGCATCAAGAGCGTGGTGGTGTACAAGCGCACTGGCAGCGCGGTGGCGATGAGCGCGCCGCGCGACAACTGGTGGCACGACCTGACCAAGGCACAGGCCGACACCTGCGAGCCGACTTGGGTCAATGCCGAACATCCGCTGTTCATCCTCTACACCTCCGGCTCCACCGGGAAGCCGAAGGGTGTGCAGCACTCCACCGGCGGCTATCTGCTGCAGGCGGTCCTCACCATGAAATGGGTGTTCGATCACAAGCCGACCGACGTGTTCTGGTGCACCGCCGACGTCGGCTGGGTCACCGGCCACACCTATGTCTGCTACGGGCCGCTGGCGGTGGGCGGCACCGAAGTGGTGTTCGAGGGCGTGCCGACCTACCCCGACGCGGGGCGTTTCTGGAAAATGATCCAGGACCACAAGGTGT
>Ga0334722_10001494_pt1 | contig 29043 bp, 34 predicted proteins | sample C3_bottom_MG_FD_207210 | JGI IMG/M metagenome (GOLD analysis project Ga0334722, IMG submission 207210) | Sediment microbial communities from Yellowstone Lake, YNP, Wyoming, USA - C3_bottom | ecosystem: Environmental > Aquatic > Freshwater > Lake > Sediment | place: USA: Wyoming | collected... | reverse complement strand
CCTGGACGGCTAGTACTCGATCTTCGGCGAGGTCGTCGAGGGGATGGACGCCGTCAACAAGATCGTCGCCACGCCGCGCGACCGCAGCGACAAGCCGCTGGAGCGGGTCGACATGATCGACGTCAAGGTCGCGTACTAACCGGCCGCGGCGCCGCGCACACCGGGCCAGGAGGGATATCATGCTCAAAAGCTATCTGGTGACGGTCGACGGTTCGGAGTACTCGGCCGCCGCGGTGGGGTACGCCATCGCGCTCGCCAAGCGCGCAGCCGCGCGGATCACCCTCCTCTCGGTCGTGGACATCGTCTCGCTCGAGGGGCCGTTCCTCGCCGACCTCTCCGGGATCGTCGGGGTCGTCCCGTACCTCGATTTGCAGCAGAAGGTGCGCGACACGCTCCTGGAGAAGGCGAAGTTCGTGCTCGAGGCCCCGGCAGCGGCCGTCCGCGCGGCCGGCCTGGAGTGCACGAGCCTCGTCGAGACCGGGGTCGTCAGCCGCGTGATCTGCGACGCGGCGGCGGAGCACGACGCCATCGTCGTCGGCCGGCGCGGCGAGCACGCCTCCTGGAGCGGGTTGCTGCTGGGCTCGACCGTGGAAGAGGTGGTGCGCGGCTGCTCCAAGCCGGTGCTCGTCACGCCCCGGCTGGAGCAACCGATGACGCGGATCCTGGTCGCCTACGACGGCAGCCGCACCGCGAACCGGGCCCTCGCCCTGGCGGCGACGCTCGCCGCGGGGCTCGAACTGCCGCTGGTGACGGTCTGCGTCTCCTCCGACGAGCGCGAAGGCCGGGCCACGCTCGCCGAGGCGGAGTCGTACCTGGAGCCGCACAAGCTGAGCGTCAAGTTCATCCTCGAGTCCGGATCGCCGGTCGAGGGGATCTTGCTGGTCGCCCGGCGCGAGTCCTGCGACCTGATCATCACGGGCGCCTTCGGCCACAGCCGGATGCGCGAGCTGTTCGTGGGGAGCACCACCGACGGGATCCTGCGCTCCGCCGAGATCCCGGTGCTGCTCTACCGCTAGCGCCCGCACCGTGCCGCTCTCTTCAGTAATCCGCCCGCTGCTCGAGCAGGCGCTCGGGCCGGGCGGCGTGATCGCCGCCGCCGACGCACTCGAGCCGTACGCCCGCGACGAAACCCCGGGCCTCGCGGCCTCCCCCGACCTGGTCGTGCTGCCGCGCAACGCCGCCGAAGTCGCCGCCGTCCTGCGGCTCGCCACCGAACACCGCTTCCCCGTGATCCCGCGCGGCACCGGCACCGGGCTGGTCGGCGGCGCGCTCGCCATCGGCGGCGGCGTCGTCCTCTCGCTGGAGCGGCTCAACCGCATCCTCGAAATCGACGCCGACAACATGATGGCCGTGGTCGAGCCGGCGGTGATCACCGGCCATCTGCAACGGGAGGCGGCCGCCGTCGGCCTCTTCTACCCCCCCGACCCCGCGAGCGTCGACTCCTGCAGCATCGGCGGCAACGTGGCCACCGGCGCGGGGGGGCCGCGCGCCGTCAAGTACGGCGTGACGCGCGACTACGTCACCGGCTGCGAACTGGTCCTGCCGACCGGCGAGATCCTGGAGCTCGGCGGCAAGATCGTGAAGTACGCCACCGGGTATCACCTGCTCGACCTGGTGATCGGCTCCGAGGGGACGCTCGGTGTCGTCACCAAGGTCACCGTTAAACTGCTCGCCTTCCCCGGGCACCGGGCCGCGCTGCTCGTCCCCTTCCCGAGCCTCGAGGCGGCCGCCGGCGCCGTGGCCGAGGTCATCCGGCGGCGCCTGCTGCCCGCCGCGCTCGAGTTCATGGACGCCGGCGCCATCGACGCGAGCCGTCGCTTCCTGGAGGCCGAGATGCCCTTCCCCAACGCCGGGGCGCACCTGATCGTCGAGGTCGACGGCCACACCGCGGAGGCCGTGCAGGCAGAGTACGAGGCGATCGGCGAACTCTGCCTGGCGCTCGGAGCCGACGACGTGCTGGTCGCTGACACCCGCGCCGCGCAGGAGGCCATCTGGAAGGCGCGCCGCGTGGTCGGCGAAGCGGTCAAGCTGCAGAACCGCGACGTCGCCAAGCAGGACGTCGTCGTACCCCGCATGGCGATTCCCGCGCTGGTGGCGCGCCTCGGCGAAATCGGCGCGCGCGCCGGCGCGCCGATCATCTGCTTCGGCCACGCCGGCGACGGCAACGTGCACGTGAACATCCTGCGCGCCGGACTCGACGACGACGCCTGGGCATCGGCAATAGCGCTGGTTTTCCCGGCGGTTATCGACGAGGTCTACCGCCTCGGCGGCGTGCTCTCGGGCGAGCACGGCATCGGCTGGCTCAAGCGCGAACAGCTGGCGCGAGTCCTGCCGCCCAAGCACCTGGAGCTGATGCGCGCCATCAAGCGCGCCTTCGACCCCGCGGGGATTCTCAACCCCGGGAAGATTTTCGATTCCCATTTACCGGAGAATTCAGTATCTTTATGACAATGAACCCGTTGCCGTCGATCACCATCAAGGGCAAGCGCCTGCAGCTGCCCATCATCCAGGGCGGCATGGGGGTCGGTGTCTCCCTCTACCCGCTCGCGAAAGCCGTCGCCGTCGAGGGCGGACTCGGCGTGATCTCGAGCGCCTGCATCGACCGGCTCGTCTCCAAGCGCAACGGGAAGAAGCTCAACACCTACGACGCCGTCTACGAGGAGGTCTCCCTCGCAAAGGCGGCCGGCGGGCTCGTCGGCATCAACATCATGGTGGCGCTGATGCGCGACTACGAGGCTTCGGTGCGCGGCGCGATCGACGCCGGCGTCGACGTCATCATCTCCGGCGCCGGGCTGCCGCTCTCGCTCCCGCAGATCCAAAAGCCGGGGGACACCGCGCTCGTCCCGATCGTCTCTTCGGCGCGGGCGCTCGAGCTGATCTGCCGGCGCTGGGAGCGCCAGGGGCAGCGGCCGGACGCCATCGTCCTCGAGGGGCCGCTCGCGGGCGGGCACCTGGGGTTCCGGATGGACCAGGTCGACCTGCCGGAGAACACCCTCGAGGCGCTGCTGCCCGCGGTGAAGGAGTCGGCGATCAAGCACGGGGACGTACCGGTCATCGTCGCCGGCGGCATCTACACGAACGCGGACATCAAGCGTTTCCTGGCCATGGGCGCCGACGCCGTGCAGATGGGCACGCGCTTCCTCGCCACCGAGGAGAGCAGCGCCACCGCGGCCTACAAGCAGGCCGTGGTCGAGGCGACCGAGGCGGACATCCTCGTCGCGATGGACCCCGGCTCGCCGTGCGGCCTGCCCTTCCGCGTGCTCGTCAAGTCGCCGATGTACCAGTCGGCGCTCGCCAAGCGGCGCAAGCCCAAGTGCGACAAGGGGTACGTGCTGCTCAAGGACGACAAGGGGCACTACACCCGCTGCCTCGCCAAGGAGAGCAACGAGCACCACTTCTGCATCTGCAACGGCCTGCTCAGCTCCGGCGGCTACAACACCGACGTCGAAGATCCGATCTACACGGTCGGCTCGACCGCCTCGCGCGTGGACCGGATCATGAGCGTCAAAGCCCTGATGCAGGAACTCGCCGGCCTATAACTTTTCGTCCCCGGCAGGCTGATCAAAAAGGTCCAGGTGCAAGGCGCGCGAAAACCCGGCGCATGAGGCGTACGAGCTGTACGCCGCAGTAAGCCGGGACGAGCGCAACGCCGCAGATGGGCCTTTTTCAGCTGCCTGCTAAACGGAAACGACTTCCTTCACTTCAGGGATCTGCTGTTTCAGGTAGCGCTCGATCCCCTGCTTCAGCGTCATCTGCGACATCGGGCAGCCGGCGCAGGCGCCCATCAGCTTGACCTTGACGATCCCGTCCGCGCCCACCGACACGAACTTCACGTCGCCGCCGTCAGCCTGAAGCGAGCCGCGGATCTGATCGAGGGCCTTCTTCACTTTCTCTTCCATGACACTCCCTTTCTCCGTGAAATGAGTTCCCGGTACTATCGGGTGCTGCGGGTTGGATGTCAATATCGCCGCAAGGGTGCAAATCCACGCCGGCGCGACAACCGGACGACGACGAGAGCGGGGCGAAAGGGATCGCGCCGCTACCGCTCGAAGCGGGCGCGGCCCCGCTCCACCAGCTCGTCGAACGTCCGCTCCAGGGGCGCATTCGTGCCGCGACAGCCCGCGACGACGGCGGCGGCCCAGTCCAGGTACTCGCGCTTCCGGGCAGCCGCCCAGTCGGCGGGAGGATCGTGCAGCACCTCGCGCACGTTGCAGATCTTGTCGCCGAGCTTGATCAGCTTCGCGCCGCGGCTCATGCTCGCCGTGTGCTCGATCTGCAGCCGCTTGCGCTCCGCCTTGGGCAGCGCCTTATCGTCGGTCACCTCCGCGACCAGACGCCGCACGGCAGTACCGAACCGCTGCTCCAGTTCCGCCGGCAGCGTGCCGGTGTCCTCGACCGTGTCGTGCAACACCGCAGCCATGAGAATCTCGACGTCGTCGACCCCGCCAACACCGGCCAGTTCGTTCGCCACGTCGATCGGGTGGTTGACGTAGGGCGACCCCTCGACGCCCTTGCGGCGCTGGGCACGGTGCTGTGCGGCGGAATAACTGATGGCTGCGAGCAATCTGGCGAGGTTATGCATGACGATTGTCCTTTCCTTGTCCCCCGTGAGCCGTCACGAATTCTGCGGGAGCGAGTATCCGAATGCCGTCCCATTGAACCAGCCCGAGAAGATGCTTGTCGCCGGATACGATCAGATCGGCTCGAGCGGCAGCTGCGGCTTCCAGGACGATGTTATCGCTGGGATCGGCGTCCACGGCCGGAACGCGGCGAGTGGGGTGAACGAGGTCAAAAGTGTCTCGGAACAGCGCAATCATTCCGGCGACCTGTTCTGCGCGCAGGCCGAACTTCGCCCGGAGCAGGACATCCTCCGCCTCGCGCAGAAGATCGGGTGAGGTGAAATTGGAGACCTCCCCTCGAGAGGCCATGGTCAGAATCCGGCGCGGAGGCCCCTGGAAGAGAACGCCTGAGACCAGAACATTGGTATCGCAGACGATCTTCACGGAGTGCGCCGCTTGCGAGCGGCCGCGATCTCCCTCCGCACATCCGCTTCGGTCAGACCGGCGCTGGCGGCGAGCTGATCGCCCAGCGCGAACACGTCGCTCCACTGTTTCTGCCGGCGCACGTACAGACGGGCGGCTTCACGCAACAGCTCGGATCGGGAGCGCGACTCACGTGCCGCCTCAGCGTCGATCTCCGCCAGCAGTTGGTCCTGAAACGAGATGTTCACGGTGACATTGCTCATGTCGTCATCCCTCCTTCACTCAAAGAACATACAAACCTTGTATGTTATCGTCAAGCAGGAGTGCTTCAGTTGCCAATGAGGGCGCCGAGTTTCCCGAGGACCTCTTGGAGCGCCGCACCGGGCAGCACGGCGAACCGCTCCGCATTGCGCGCCCGCCAGTCCAGGGATTTGACCTGATCGGAGAGCACGACCCCCTCGATGCCGAGTCCTGATGGCAGGGCAACCTCGAAGGGATACCCCTTTGCGCGGCTCGTCACGGGGCAGAGAAGCGCGAGACCAACCTTGCCGTTGTATGTCGCTGGAGAGATCACCAGGGCGGAACGGCGGCCCGCCTGCTCGTACCCAACCTGCGGGGTGAAGGTGATCCACACCAGGTCACCGCGCTTCGGGACATACGCAGCGCCGATCACCACGCCTCATCCCCCTGCGGCCCGCCGGTGTCGACTTCGCGGTGGAGATTCTCCGCCGTAACCGCACTGAGCAACAACTTCAGCGAAACCCGATATGGTGCGACGGGCGCCAGCACCAGAGAGCCCTGGTCAATCGAAAGATCCACCTCGGCCTCACTGACCAGACCGATCTCCCCGGCATAGGCCTTCGGAATCCGCACAGCAAGACTGTTCCCCCAGGTCACTACTCGCGTCCGCATCGCGCCCTCCTCGGCTGTATCTACTTTGAATATACACAGGAGGGCTGGAAACGGCAACAGTGCGGTCAATCCGAGAGGGAGATCGTCCCTGCGAGGCCAAAGCGCCCCCGCTCAGCCTCACGCTCTCAGCCTCACGCTCTCAGCCTCACGCTCTCGGCGTCACCATCGGCATGCTTCAATAAGGCCGGGGCAACAGCACCCCGGAAAACTTATCCTGGAGAGCTGCGCGGGCGACGGGACTGTGGGAGCGACGAAGGATGCGGTCCAGTCGGCAGATCTTTTCGGTCGCGTTCAAGCGCCGCTCCCTCCCTCCCTGATCTTCTCCGCCGCTTCCGCCGCCGCCTCCCGCACGTCGGCGTTCGCATCCTGCGCCGCGAGCGCATCCAGCGCCTGCAGGTCGCCCGCGGCGCCGACGAAGCCGAGCAGGTAGGCGGCATCCCCGCGGCGCACCGGGTCCGCGCCCTTCAGCAGCGGCGCCAACGCGGCGGCCGCCAGCGAACGGTTCCCGGGATCGACGACCGCCAGTTCCTCGACGAGCGCCGAAGCGCCCAGGCGCACGCCCATCTCCGGGTTCGACAGCAGCTCCCCGAGCAGCGCGTAGAGCGCCGGATCGGTTTTGAAGAGGTCGACGAGCACGTCGAGCAGCCCCTTGCCGAGGAACTCGGCGATCCGCGCCGCGGTGATGTCTCCTTTAGCCATCATGAACCTCCTGGATCCGTCCGCCCTTCGACACGCTCTGGGCGAACGGCACCCCTCTCTCAAGCTCCCTTGATCGCCCCATCCTTTGGCCTGGTCAGGGGCAACCGCATGTGTTGCACGAACATGAGCACCCTAAGCCTGGTGCATCACCTCGGCGATCCGCTGCGCGAGCCGGGTGTGCCGCTCGCGCACGCCGGCGGTGCGCACGGCGATCGCGGCGGCCTTGCGGCTGCCGACGATCACCACGAGGCGCCGCCCGCGCGTGATCGCGGTGTAGAGCAGGTTGCGCTGCAGCAGGACGTAGTGCTGCGTGTGCAGCGGGATCACGACGGCCGGGTACTCGCTCCCCTGCGACTTGTGGATCGAGCAGGCGTAGCCGAGAACCAGCTCGTCGAGTTCGGCGTTGGAGTAGACGACGGGGCGGCCGTCGAAGATCACCGTCACCTCCTGTGCCTCGGCGTCGGCATCCTCGATCCGGCCCAGATCGCCGTTGAAGACCTCCAGCTCGTAGTTGTTGCGGATCTGCATCACCTTGTCGCCGGCGCGGAAGAGCCGGCCGGCGCGCCCGACCTGTTCGCCGCGCGGGTTGAGCGCCGCCTGTAGTTCGATGTTGAGGTTGACCGTCCCGATCTGCCCCTTGTGCATCGGCGTGAGCACCTGGATCCCCTCGCGCGGGTCGACGCCGAGCCGCTGCGGGATCTCGCGGGCGACCAGGCGCTTGACGGTGTCGAGGATCTCGGCCGGGTCCTCGCGGGCGATGAAGAAGAAGTCGCCGGGGCCAGCGAGCAGCGGCGCCGCGCTCTCGGGTGGCGCTCCCGGAGGCGCATCCACAGCGGCAGCCCCCTGCGGCAGCCGCCCGTGGTTGACGCTGTGCGCGTTGACGACGATCTGGCTCTGCTCGGCCTGCCGGAAAATCTCGGTCAGCGCCGCAGTCTGGACGGCGCCCGAGCGGATCAGGTCGCGCAGCACGCTCCCCGGGCCGACCGAGGGGAGCTGGTCGACGTCGCCGACGAGGATGAGCCGGCACCCGGTCGGCACCGCCTTGAGCAGGTGGCCGAAGAGCGGCAGGTCGACCATCGACATCTCGTCGACGACGATCACGTCCGCCTCGAGCCGGCGCGCGCCGTTGCGGTCGAACTCGGCGCGGCGCGGGTTGAACTCGAGCAGCCGGTGGATGGTCTTGGCCGGGCGGCCGGTGGCCTCCTCCATGCGCTTGGCGGCGCGCCCGGTGGGGGCGCAGAGCAGGATGCGGTCGCCGACGCCCTCGAGGATGCGCACGATGGCGTTGATGATGGTGGTCTTGCCGGTGCCGGGCCCGCCGGTGATCACCAGCGCGTTGCCGGTGAGCGCCCGCGTCACCGCCGCGCGCTGCGGCAGCGCCAGCGCGAGGCCCCACTCGGTCTCGAAGCGCGCGAGTTCGGCCTCGACGTCCAGGCGCGTGGCGGCGTCCCCGGAGGCGAGGATCACGCCGAGCAGTTCGGCCGCGGCCGTCTCGTCGGCGTAGAGGTTCGCGAGGTAGACCGGCTGGGCGGGGGCGCCGCCGTCCTCGTTGCCGGGGAGCGCCTCGGCGCGCACGAGGCCGCGCTTGTCCAGGTCGTCGATCGCGTGCTCCAGCGGCGCGGGCTCGACGTGCAGCAGCTCGACGGCGCGCTCGACCAGAGCCCCGCGCGGCAAAAAGACGTGCCCGGCGCCCTCGGCGGCCTCCACCAGCGCGTGGACGAGCCCGGCCTCGAGCCGCTGCGGCGCCTGCGGCGGCAGCCCGAGGGAGCGGGCGATGGTGTCGGCGGTGAGAAAGCCGATGCCGAAGACCTCCTCGGCGAGCCGGTAGGGGTTATCGCGCACGATCGCGATCGCGCCGTCGCCGTACTGACGCCAGATGCGGTGGGCGTGCGCCGTGGCGACCCCGTGCGACTGCAAAAAGAGCATCACCTGGCGCACGGCGCGCTGCTCGCTCCATGCCCCCTGGATCAGCGCGCGGCGGGCCGGGCCGATCCCCTCGACCTCGCCGAGGCGCTCGGGCGTGCGCTCGATGACGTCCATCGTCTCCAGGCCGAAGCGCTTGACCAGGCGCGCGGCCATGACCTTGCCGATCCCGCGGATCAGCCCCGACGCCAGGTAGCGCTCCATGCCGACGAGCGTCGCGGGCGCGACCGGCAGGTAGCCGGTGAACTTGAACTGCTCGCCGAAGCGCCGGTCGGTCTCCCAGACGCCGGTGAGGCGCAGGCACTCGCCGGGGCGCACGCCGGGGAGCAGGCCGACGGCGGTGACCAGGCCGCGGCGCCCCTCGACCTCGAAGCGCGCGACGGTCCACCCGGTCTCCGTGTTGGTGAAAGCGACCGCCTCGAGCACCCCCTCGAGCGTCGTCTCGCCCGAGCCGGAAGGCGCGGCGGCAGGTCGGGTCGGCTTCTGCGGCGCTGGCATCGGGAGAGGATACCATCATGGGCCGGCCGCCGGTCGCGCTTACAGCGGATGGGGCAACCGATCCCCGTCTTCGGTACACTGGCGCGAGGGATCGCCGCGCGCTGGCCGCGCGCTGCGGCTGCCCGGGACGAGGGCGAGAAACGAGAGGAGCACGAGGCGTGAGCCCACCTGCAGCGCGACGCGAGTTCCTCTGGGTCGGCCTGGCGCTCATCGTGGCTGCCCCGCTGCTCGACGCCGGGGCGCTCGTGCCGCACATCATCGGCCGGCGGGTACCCGAATCGTCCGCCGTGGCGATCGCCGAGCGGTTCGCGCAAGCGCTCGCGTTCGGGGCGGGGATCGCGGCGCTGCGCGCGCGGCGACCTGGAAACGGCCGGTTCCCCTGGCGCGGCGTCGCCCTCACGGCGGCGGCACTGATCGGCATGCAAGGTGCGGCCCTGCGTTTCGCCGCCAGCGAAGGCGTCCTCGAGGTGCTCTGGGCCGGGGTGGCGGCAGGACTGCTGCTCGGCGCGCTCCGCGGTGCAGCCGCCCTGCTCGCCGACGCTCTCGGGTGGCGCCGGCGCATTCCCGCCGCGACGGGTCCGCTGTTGGCCGTCGCCGCGCTGACGCTCTCGACCGCGGCGCTCGAAGCCTGGCTCGCCGTCCAGGCCCGCCGTCCGCCGCCGCCGCCCGCGGCGACCGCCAGCAGCGAGCCGCAATTCGTGATGCCCGAGTCGCTGCAGCGGCGCGACACGAAGATCGCCGGTGCCGCGGAGGCCTACTGGTGGCAGGGGAAGCTGCACGTCCTGGACGCCGACCGCCTGCGGCGGACCACGCCGCTGCCCGCAAAGAGGCCCGGCACCTACCGGATCGCGGCGTTCGGCGACTCGCTGACCTACGGCGAGGGCGTCGCCGCCGAGGAGGCCTGGCCCGCGGTGCTCGAGCGGGAACTGCAGCGCGACGGACGCATCGAGGTTCTGAACCTCGGCGTCTGCGGCGCCCAGAGCGAGGATGTCCTGCACCTCGCCGAGCGCCTGCTCCCGCGGCTCGATGCCGACCTGGTGCTCTACGGCGTCTGCCTCAACGACTTCCTCCCCTCCGGTCGCGGCCAGTACCGCAACAACCGCGCCTGGCCCGTGAACCTCCCCTACGGCTTCCACCTCGAGTACGGCACGCGCCTGGGCGGCCTGGTCGCCGCCGCCTACGACCGCCTGCTGATGCGCGTCGGCGTGCGCGCCGACTTCACCACCGACATCCTGCGCGACTTCCACGACTACCAGCAGCGCTTCGGCGCGGACGTCGCCGCGTTGAACCGCACCGTCACCGCCCGCGGACTGCCGCCGGTGATCGCGCTGGTGCTCAACCAGCGACCCTCCACCAGCGGGCCGGCGTGGCGGATCGGGCAGATCGCCGAAAGACTGCTGCTCGCCGGCGGAGCGACGGTCATACCGGCGGATTACCAACTGACCTACAGCGGCCGCGACCTGAGCGTCAGCCGCTGGGAAGGTCACCCGAGCGCGGAGGCCCACCGCATCTTCGCCGGCGCATTCGCCGCCGCCGTCCGCCGCGACCCGCGCCTCGGCGCCCTCCGCACCCGCGACGATCCGCAACCGGGGCGGTGACCGGCAGCCGGGCCGAGCCGGATTTGACGCTCCCCGGCCGCTCCCGTATCCTCTTTGCCATGAATGCACGACGAACGCTTGCCGGCCTGCTGCTCCTGTCCTGCCTGTGCCTGCCCGCCGCGGCCACGGCGGAGACCCTCACGATCCTGCACCTGAACGACTTCCACGGCGCCCTGCTGACGACACGCCCGGCCGCCAACCAGCCCGAGGAGGGGGGCGCGGCCCGGCTGGCCGCCCTGGTCAGGAGCGAGCGCACGCCGACCACGCTCTTTCTGGCCGCGGGAGACCTGATGCAGGGCACGAACCTCTCGAACCTCTTCGCGGGCAAGCCGGTGATCGAAGCGTTCAGCCTGATGGGGCTGGACGCCTCGGCGATCGGCAACCACGAATTCGACTACGGACAGCTTGTCTTGAAGGAGCGCGCCGCCGAGGCCCGCTTCCCCTTCCTCGCCGCGAACATCGTCGGCGACGGGCCCTGGAAGCCAGCCGAAATCCGCACGGTCGGGACGCTGCGCGTCGCACTCTTCGGCCTGACGACCGAGGAGACGCCGATTGCGACCCACCCGCGCAACGTCACGGGGCTGGTCTTCACCGACGCCGTCGCCGCGGCGCGCCGCATGGTCGCCGAACTGCGGCCGCAGGCGGACCTGATCGTGGCGGTGACGCACCTCGGCGTCGAGGAGGACGAGAAGCTGGCCGCGGCCGTCCCCGGGATCGACGTCATCGTCGGCGGCCACACGCACACGAAGATCGAGCAGCCGCAGACCATCGGCGGCGCGCTCGTGCTGCAGGCCTTCGAGCGCGGCGTTTTCCTCGGGCGGCTCGACCTGGAGATCGTCGACAAGAAGGTGACGGCGCACCGCTACAAACTGCTGACGGTGACCGCGGCCGGCGGCGAAGAGCCCGCGGTCGCGGCGCTCGTGGCCGGCTACGAGCACCAGCTGGGCGAGAAAATGAACGAACGGGTCGGGACGGCCCTGGCCGACCTCGACGGGAGCAAGGACCCGCTGCGCACCCGCGAGACGAACCTCGGCGACCTGGTGGCGGACGTGATGCGCGAGGCCGCGGGGGCCGACGTGGCGCTGGTCAACGGCGGCACCATCCGCGCCGGGATCCCCGCCGGGCCGGTCACGATCGGCACGATCTACAACGTCCTGCCCTTCGACAACTGGCTGATCGCGTTCGCGGTCACCGGCAAGGAGCTGCGCTCGGCGCTGGAGACGGGCGTCTCGCGCGTCGAGGTCCGCGACGGCGGTTTCCCGCAGGTGTCGGGGATGCGCTTCCGGTTCAGCCCGGCGTCCCTGCCCGGCATGCGCATCACCGAAGTGACCGTGGGGGGCGCGCCGCTGGATGAGAACCGCCAGTACGTGGTGGCGACCCACGACTTCCTCGCCGCGGGCGGAAACGGCTACACCGCCTTCGCGGGCCACGAGCCGGTCTACAACGACTCCGGCCGCTGGCTGCGCGTCGTGCTCGAGGAGTGGTGGCGCAAGCGCGGGGGCGTCACCTACGCGATCGACGGCCGCATCACGGAGGTCAGGCCATGAGTCTTGTGCACGTGCGCTTCAACGACGAGGAGCGGACGCTCGCCGCCGGCCTGCTGGTGCGCAGCCTCCTGAGCGGCGAACAGATCGAGCAGGTGCGGTGCGGCGAGCTTGTCGTCCTGGACGAAAAGGGGCGCGAGCGCGGCCTGGACGGCGCCCTCTCCGACGGCCTCGCCCTGCGCCTGGCGCCGCGCCCGCGCGCCTGAGCGCCGCCGCCGGGGACGGGCAGCGGTGAGCCTGCACCGTCGGACCTTCGCCGCGCTGCGGCACCGCAACTACCGCCTCTACTGGTTCTCGCAGCTGGTGAGCCTGACCGGCACCTGGATGCACACCGTCGCCCAGGGGTGGCTGATCCTGGAGCTGACCAACCAGCCATTTTGGCTCGGGGCGGTCGGCGCGGCCGGCACCCTGCCGGTGCTGGCGCTCTCGCTCTTCGGCGGCGTGGCCGCGGACCGCCTCCCCAAGCGCTCGCTGCTGATCGCGACCCAGAGCGTCTCCACCGCCGTCGCGTTGACGCTCGGCGTGCTGGCGCTGCTGGGCCAGGCGCAGGTCTGGCAGGTGATCGCCGCCGCGCTGCTGCTAAACGTGGCCAACGCCCTGGACCTGCCGGCGCGCCAATCGTTCGTCGTGGAGATGGTCGGCCGCGAGGACCTGCTCAACGCCATCGCGCTGAACTCGCTGACTTTCAACGCCGCGCGCGTGATCGGCCCCGCGATCGCCGGGGTGATCGTGGCGACCGCGGGCACGGCGGCTTGCTTCCTGGTCAACGCGGCGAGCTTCGTGCCGGTGATCGCGGCGCTGGCGCTGATGCGCGGGCTCCCGCCGAAGCGCCTCTCCGACGGCGGCTCGATGCTCTCGCACCTGCGCGAGGGGTTCGTCTACGCCGCGCGCGAGCGCCGCTTCCAGGGGTTGATCGGGCTGGTGGCGGCGGCGAGCTTCTTCGGGTTCCCGTGCGTCACGCTGCTGCCCTCCTTCGCCCGCGACGTCCTGCACACCGACGCGCGCGGCTACGGCGCCCTGATGGCCGTGACCGGGGTCGGAGCCATCGCCTCGGTGCTCGCGCTCGCGAGCCGGCAGAAATCCGTCGGCGGCGCGGTGGTCGCCGGCGCCGGGCTGCTCTTCGGCGGCTCGCTGGTGCTCTTCGCGGCGAGCCGCTCGTTCCTGACCGCGGTGCCGCTGCTGCTGCTCGCCGGCGCCGGAATGGTGGCGCAGGCGGCCACCGCGAACACCCTCGTGCAGTCGATGGTCCCGGACGCGCTGCGCGGCCGCATCATGAGCATGTTCACGCTGGTGCTCATGGGGGCGATGCCCTTGGGCAACATCCTGATCGGGGCCCTCGCGGGGCTGATCGGGACGATGGCGGCGGTCGCCATCTTCGGGCTGGGGCTCTGCGCAGCGATCGTGATCGTCACCCTCGCGCGCCGTGAACTCCTCGCTCAAACTTGAACCGGGCAGGCAGCCCAAACAGGCCCGTCTGCTAGGCCTTGTACCCGACTTCGTTGATCTTGGCCTTGATCGCGTCGACGCTCACCAGCGCCGGGTCGAACTCGAACGTCCCTTCCTTCTTGGCCAGGTCGATCTTCGCCGACTTCACCCCCGGCAGCGCCGACACGCCCTTTTCGACCCGCATCGAGCAGTGCCCGCAGGTCATCCCCTCGATGTGCACAACCGCTTTTTCGCCCTTGCTGAACAGTCCCATCGGTCTCTCCTCCCCGTTATGGTTGCCGTGCGCGCCGTTACTCGCGCGCCGCGGCGTCGAGCTTCTTCTCCGCGAGTTTGTCCGCCGCTTCGACCGTGCGCCGCATCTCCTGGGCACGCTCGATCGGCTTGACCACGATGGATCCCCCCGGCACGGACGTGGTGTGCTCCTGCAGGCTCCTCGCGACGAGCCACATCGTGAGCAGCAACCCCATCAGCATGGCAACCATCATGAACGTCCTCATCCGCGCCTCCCGCCCGCGCGCAGCGGGCATGCCAGTGTTCGATGCACGAACGCCCTCCGCCGTTGCGCGTCTCCGGCACCCCGGGCCCCGTCACCCGGGCCCTGCCGGAATTGACACGTCCCGCCGGCACCCCTACGATACACGGAACATCGCGGAGGCGCACATGAAGGATCGAATCGTCCGGATATTCGACGAGCACGCCCGGCTGCAGCGGGAGTTCCTCAAGCACAGCACGGACGTGGTGACGCAGGTGGCCGAGGCGATCCTCCATGCCTTCCAAAAAGGGCGGACGGTCTTCTTCTTCGGCAACGGCGGCAGCGCGGCGGACGCCCAGCACCTGGCCGCCGAGTTCGTGAACCGCTTCCGCCTGGAGCGGCGCGCGCTGCCGGCGCTCGCGCTGACCACGGACACCTCGGTGCTCACCTGCATCGCCAACGATTACCACTTCGACCGGGTTTTCGCCCGGCAGATCGAGGCTTTCGGGCGCCCCGACGACGTCGCGGTCGGGATCTCGACCAGCGGCGAGTCGCCGAACGTCATCGCCGGGATCAGGCAGGCGCGACAGCAGGGGCTGGTGACCATCGGCTTCTCCGGAGGCGAGGGGGGCACGCTGCTGCGCGAGGCCGACCAGTGCATCGTCGTGCCCTCGAGAGCCACCGCGCGCATCCAGGAGCTGCACATCATTGCCGGGCACGCCATCTGCGATGTCGTCGAGCAGGAACTCGTCCACCCCACGCACGAGACCCGATGAGCCTGCGCCGCGCCGCACCCGAGCCGCTGCCGCTGCGCACCACGTCGCTGAAGAAGCGCGCGAGCAAGGTGCGCGGCCGCGACCTGGCCCGCCCGGTGGCGGCCGGGGCGACCTTCGCCGACTGGCTCGACGCCCTGCCGGCGATCCTCGCCGGGCGCGACCTGCGCGAGCTGGCCGCGGCCATCGCCGACGCGCGCCGGAAGAAGCGCGAGGTGCTGCTGGGCATTGGCGCGCACGTGATCAAGTGCGGACTCTCCCCTTGGATTATCTCGCTGATGGAGGAGGGGCTGCTCACCGGGGTTGCGATGAACGGCGCCGGCGCGATCCACGACTTCGAGCTGGCCTACGCCGGCTCGACCTCCGAGGACGTCGGCCCGGCGCTCGAGGACGGCTCCTTCGGCATGGCGCACGAGACCGCCGACTTCGTCAACGGCGCCGCTGCGGACGCTGCGCTCGGGGGGATCGGCTTCGGCGAGGCGCTCGGCCAGGCGATCCTCGACGAGGGACTGCCGAACGCCGGCCTGAGCATCGTCGCGGCGGGGGCGCGCCTGGGCATCCCCGTCACCGTCCACGTCGCCATCGGCACCGACATCGTGCACATGCACCCCTCGGCCTCGGGCGCCGCGATCGGTGAGGCCTCGCTGAACGACTTCCACCGCTTCGCCGCGCGCGTCGAGCGCCTGGAGGGGGGGGTCTACCTCAACGCCGGCAGCGCCGTCGTTCTTCCCGAAGTCTTCCTCAAGGTGCTGGCGATGGCGCGCAACCGGAAACATGGGCTGCCGCGGCGCTTCGTGACCGCGAACCTGGATTTCATCGCGGCCTACCGCCCCCTGACCAACGTCGTGCGCCGCCCGACCGCCGGGGGGGGGAAGGGCTACCAGATCACCGGGCACCACGAGCTGCTGCTGCCGCTGCTCTTCACCGCGGTGCGCGAAGCGTCGGCGCAGCGGAAGGCGCGTTGAGCGCCCGGCGCGCTACGGCCGCCGCGTGCGCCGGTTCGCGCTGCGACCGTGCGCTGGAGACGCCGCACCTGCGCTGGAAGGTCGTCGACCGTCCGCGCCTGATCGAGGCCGTCCAGCGTCTGCAGCGCACCGGAAAGAAAGTCGTCTTCACCAACGGCTGCTTCGACCTGCTGCACGTCGGGCACGTCCGCTACCTGCAGGAGGCGCGTGCGCTCGGCGACCTGCTCGTCGTCGGCGTGAACTCTGACGCCTCGGTGCGGCGCCTCAAGGGGCCGGGGCGGCCGCTCAACCCGGCGAGGGAGCGCGCGGAGATCCTCGCGGCGCTCGAGTGCGTCGATTTCGTCACGGTGTTCGGGGCGGCAACACCACTGCAGCTCATTCGCGCAATCGGCCCGGACATCCTGGTCAAGGGGGGCGACTGGCCCGTCGCGGCCATCGTCGGGCGCGAGATCGTCGAGGCGCGCGGCGGCCGGGTGCTGGCGATCCCGTTCGTCAAGAACCGTTCGACCACGGCGCTGATCGGCAAAATCCACGCGACGAAAACGCGCGCGGGGAGAGCGTGATGACCAAGGACGAGTCGACGCTCGCGAACGAGACCCTCGCAACCATCGCCCGGCGGCGCAGCGTGCGGGCCTTCGACGGCCGGCCGGTGGCGCCGGCCCTCGTCGACGCGCTGATCGAGGCCGCCAACCAGGCGCCCTCGGCGCACAACAGCCAGTCCTGGCGCTTTCTGGTGCTGGGCCCCGGGAAGAAGCGCGAACTGGCGGCGCTGGTCTCGGCCCGCTCGGTCGAGTTCCCGCGGCCGACCAACGTGCTGCTGCGCATGGGGGCGCGGACCATCGCCACCGCCCCGGTGGTGATCGCGGTCGCCAACACCGGGGAGCTGATGCGCCACGGCGCCGAGCTCTTCCCGATCAACGGCGAGCAGAACCGCGATTTCTTCCGCACGATGGAGATCCAGGGGAGCGCCGCCGCGGTGCAGAACCTGCTGCTGGCCGCCACCGCGCTCGGGCTCGGCTCGGTCTGGCTCGGCATCCTCTACCTGATGAAGGGCGAGGTCCTGGAGCTGCTCGGCGAGCCGCAGGGGGAATTCATGGCGGTGATCCCCGTCGGCTACGGCTCGGCGCCCGCGAAGGGCCCAAAAAAACGGGAGGCAGGGGAGATCGCCCGCTTCCTGGCGTAATTCCCGTCGCCGGAGCGCCCGGAGCGCCCCGGCGACGGATCGGCATAGGCTCAGTGACCGATCAGAGCGTCATGCTCCAGGTGTAGGTTCCCCCGTTGCCGATGTATTGGACGTGCGGGCCCCAGACAAAGTCGCGGCTCTCCGCGCGCAACACCCGATCCCCCTCGAAATCGCCTTCGACCTGGAGGTTCTGGCCGCGGTTGATGGTTCCCCAATTTACGCCGTCGACGTAGCACGTGATGCCATCCACACCCGAGAGATTCTCGAAGATGATCATCTCCTGCGAGCCGCCCGATTTGTTCTTGCAGCCAAGCCCGGCCGCCATCACGGCGACGAGCAGGACCGCGAGCACCAACAGTTTTCTCTTCATTGCACACCCCCCTGTTCTGTGTCTGTGATTAACACTGGCGCAGTACCCCTCACCCCTAGAACTCTGAGACGGCCGCCCCCCTTTCCCGGTGGTGCCTAGCTCACCCGCGCCGGGAGCACCCCAGCGACCACGAAAACCTCCCGCCACCGCATGTTTATTGATTACGACAGAGCACCCTGAAAGTCAATTCGCACCCGTCCGCAGGCCGGGCGTACCGCGCGGCGCGGGCGGCAGAGCCTCCGCTCAGAGCAGCACGGCGGCCTGCTCGGCGAGCGCCGAACGCGCGCTGCCGGTCAGCTGCACGTAGCAGAAGTTTTCCTGCTCGATGAAACGGCTGATCAGGTACGACAGGCCGTTCGAGGTCGCGTCGAGGTAGGGCTGGTCGATCTGCTCCAGGTCCCCGGTGAAAACGATCTTCGTCCCCTCGCCGCAGCGCGTGATGATCGTCTTGACGTCCAGCGGGCGCAGGTTCTGCGCCTCGTCGATGATCATGAAGCGCCGCGGCAAGCTGCGCCCGCGGATGTAGGTCAGCGGCTCGATCTTCACGATCCCCGCCTGGATCAGGTAGTCCGAACTCTTGTAGCGCGCCGCCGCCGGCCCGCGCCCGTCCTTGCGCTGGTCGCGCGGCGTGGAGACGATCACGTCCAGATTGTCGTAGATCGGCTGCATCCAGGGGCCGAGCTTCTCCTCGACCTGGCCGGGGAGGAAACCCAGATCCTGCCCGAGCGGGACGATCGGCCGCGCGACCATCACCTGCTCGTAGCCCGAGCGGTCGGTGGGCGCCCGCGGGCCGCGGAACTCGGCGGTCTGGTCGATCCCCGCGGCGAGCGCCAGCAGCGTCTTGCCGGTGCCGGCCTTCCCCGTGAGCGCGACCACGTCGATCTCAGGCAGCAGCAGCGCGTCGAGGGCGCACTCCTGTTCCAGGTTCTTCGCGCTGATCCCGAGCGGGACGCGACGGCGGCGCACCGGCTCCGGCTCCGCCCCGCCGCGCAGGCGCACGAGCTGCTCCCCCTCGCGACGATAGACGACCGAGCGCACGAGCGAGGGCGCGCCAGCCTCGAGCAGGCGCCCGCAGCGCTGGAAGAGCGTGCTCTTGTCGTTGCGGTAGTCCTGCGCGGCGACCCCGAGCGCCTCGGCCTTGATGCGCACCGCCACATCCTTCGAGACCAGGACCACCGGCTGCTTACTGTGCGCGCCGAGTGCGACCGCGGTCATGATGATGCTGTTGTCGGCCGAGAGCCGCTCCCGGGGCGCCTCGCCCCCCGTCTCGACCCGCAGGCTCCCGCCTCGCGCCAGCGGTACCCCGCGCGAAAGATTGCCCAGTTCGCGGAACGAGTCGATCAGCCGCAGCGCCTGCCGCACTGACGCCGGAATCTCCCCCTGCCCGCGCTTGAGGCCGTCGAGTTCCTCGATGACCGCGATCGGCAGCACGATCTCGTTGTCTTCGAAGCGCAGCAGCGCCTCCGGGTCGTGCACCAGAACGTTGGTGTCGATGACGTAGATTTTTTTCATCGCCCGGAGTCCGGCTTCGAACCCGACGCCTTCAGCGACCGCGCGATCAGCCCCAGGCCGCCCGCCATCAGGACCAGCATGGTCAGCGTATTGTAGAGCGAGGTCGGCCGGAAGTAGATGTGCATGCTCATCAGGATGCCCGCGACGATGATGCCGGCGCCGATCGTCGAGAGCACCCAGCCGGCGACGGACTTCCCGTCGAAAAAGAGGAAGCCGACGCCGACCAGCAGCGGCAGCAGCGAGAGGCCGAACGCGTTGAAGCCGAAGAAATCCCAGAACGTCCCGCCTACGGTCACTTGATTGAGCAACAGATAGCCGCCCACCGCCGTCATGAGCAGGCCGCCGAAGAACATTCCGACGCCCCCCGGCGTGCCGCCCGCCCCGCGAAGCTGCTCAGCGCTCATTCGTGTCGCCCTCCGCTGCTGGAGAATGATTCGTCCACCTGCTGGAAAGAGAGTGCCTGATAACGGTGGGATTTGGTAGCGCTACGGGGATTCGAACCCCGGCTTGATGGCTGAGAACCACCCGTCCTAACCCCTAGACGATAGCGCCACTTGGTGACAAGTATATGAATTAGCAGCTTTTTGTCAAGCCCTGCACACAGCGGGGGGCGGAGCGCAGGTGTGCGCAGCGGACCGGGAACATTCCTGAAGCCCGCGTTGTCTTCTCAGGCGAACGCGATCGCAGCGGACCGACAACGCGCATGACGAAAGGGAGAAAGACCATGAGAACGGCACGGTGGTTCGGCGGAACTCTGGCTTCGGCGGCTCTGGCGCTGACGGTTGCGCTGAGCGGCGCCTGCGGCGCGCGCGCCGCGGAGATGCGGGTGAGCGCGGGCTTCGACAACGGCGCGGTGTTCATCGGCGACCCGGACGAGCGCTTCCTGGAGATCGAGGTGGTCGCCCCGGAGCGCGGCCAGCCCGAGCGCAGGCGTGCTCGGCCGCGGCTGAATATCGCCCTCGTTCTCGACAAGTCCGGGTCCATGGCCGAGGCGCGCAAGATCGAGTTCGTCCGCGATGCGGCGCACCGGTTGGTCGATCAACTCCAGTCCGGCGACCGCTTCGCGCTGGTGACCTACGACGACCGGGTCGATGTCCCGATCCCCTCCGAGGCGTTCGAGGACCGGGGCTTCGCGCACCGCGTGATCGACGGCATCCGCCCCGGCGGCGCGACGAACCTCGGCGGCGGCCTGGCCGAAGGCTTCCGGCAGGTGCGGCGGCGCTTCGACCCCGAAGGACTCAACCGCGTGCTGCTGCTCTCGGACGGCCTCGCCAACCGCGGCGTGACCGCTCCCGACGAACTCTCGCGCAGCGCGGCCGCCGAGGGTGAGAGCGGCGTTTCCGTGACGACGTTCGGCGTGGGCAGCGAGTTCAACGAGGACCTGCTCTCGGGCCTGGCGGAGAGCGGGCGCGGCACCTACTACTACATCGACCGCGCGCAGCGCATTCCCGAGATGCTGGCGCGCGAGTTCTCGACGCTGCAGAGCGTGTACGCGTCGGACGTCGAAATCACCATCGAGGTGCACGCGGAGATCGTGATCCACGAGATCCTCGGGTACCGCTTCCACCGCGAGGGCAACCGCTACGTCGTCAACCTCGGCAGCCTCCCCGCCGGCGAGCGCCGCCGCGTGATGTGCCGCGTTGCGCCGCCGCGCTGGGCGCGGGGGAGCCACCGCGTCGGGCAGGTCGTCGTCAGCTACCGGCTCCCGGGGGAGGCGCGCCCGCTCTCCTCGTCTCAGGAGCTGCGCCTGAACTGGCTCGAGGACCGGCGCGAGGTCTCCCGGGAAATGAACCGCGACATCACCGAGCGCTCGAGCATCTTCCAGGCGAACGCGGCGCGCCAGAAGGCTGCGGCCATGGTGGACAAGGGGGACGTCGCCGGGGCGCAGCAGGTGCTCAGCGAGAGCAAGGCGAAACTCGAGGCGGCGCCGGTCCAGAGCGAGAGCGTGCGCAAGGAAATCAGCGAGAGCGCCGGTTACGGCAGCGCGATCGCGGCGCCGATGGCGGCCGAGGAGCAGTCGGCGGTCCAGAAGGACATCAAGTACCGCTCCTACAAGACGCTGCAGCAGAAGTAGAGACAGGACTGCGGCGGCAGCAAGCTCCCGCTCCCGGTCAGCGGCCGCGGCTCGGCCGGGAGCGGGAGTTCGGCTTCGCGCGGCGGCGGGGCGGGGCTTCGAGATAGGGGACGGGCTTGAGCGATCGCACCTGTTCCAGCAGCGACGATGCCAGGGACGGCGAGTCCACGAGCAGCGAGACCTCCCGGTGCTGTCCGAGCGATCGCTCCGTCAGGTCGTGGCTCCCGATGAAGACGAACCGCCGGTCGATGACGACGAACCGGGCGTGCACCACGGTCCCGGCGTTGTCTGCGTACACGGTGACGCCCTGCCGCTGGAGCAGCCGGGCTGTCTCGCGGTTGGCCCGGGTCACCGCCTCCGACTCCAGCCCGATCTCCAGGACCACCTCGACCTTGACCCCGCGACCTGCCGCCTCGACCAGCCGATCCGCTACCGCCTTGGGCCGGTTGGCCGGCGTCTCCCTGGCGGCAAAGTGATACGCGCAGAGCGTGATCTCGGAGCGGGCCTTGGCGATCCGGGTCTCGAGCGCGGTCTGAAACGCGAGATCAGGCAGAAGGGTCACCCCCGCGGGGGCCGCGCCGGGGTTGTTCCCGGCAACGACTACCTCGTCCTCTTTCTCGCTCGGGCCGGTGGGGAGGGAGAGGAAACCCGCGACAGCGGGGGAAGCGAGGAGAACGGTGACTGCAACAACCGCGAGCAGCAGCGACCCCGGCGGGCGGCCGGACCTCACGAACACGCCTCCCAGCGCCGCAGCTCCTCCGCCAGGTTCGGGGTCGCGGCGCCGGCGGCAACCAGCGCCGCGGCCTCGGCGGGCGTGAACCAGCGCCCCTCGTCGATCTCCTCCGGCCTGACCTGCGGCTCGGCCTGCGCCCGGTGCAGGAACGTCTCGACCAGTTCGGTCTCGCACGCGGTGCGCCAGAGGTAGCGGTAGAGGAAACGCAGGTCGCCCGCCAGGCCGAGTTCCTCGCGCATCTCGCGGCGCGCGCCGGCCTCGAAGTCCTCGCCGCCATCGACGTGGCCGCCGACCGAGGTGTCCCACTTCCCCGGCTGGATGTCCTTGGTCAGCGCCCGCTTCTGCAGGTAGATGCGGCCCGCCGCGTCGGTGACGATCACGTGCGCGGCGCGGTGCAGCAGCGAGGGGGTGCGGTGGCAGAGCGCCCGCGGGGCGCGCCCGACGACCTGCCCCTGCTCGTCGACCAGGTCGAAGACCTCGCCGCCCGCGGGGGCGATGAGCAGCAGCGACGCCCACTCCCCTTCGCAGCGCTCGGCGGCGCAGAGCAGGCCGCGGGCTTCGTAGGCGGTGCGGACCTCCCGGGCCTGGTCCCCGGCGAGCAGGCCCGCCAGGACCAGGGCGCCGCACGGCGAAAGCCGCTCGACGAGCAGCGGCGCCAGCGGCAGCAGCACGTCCGCGGTGATGTTCGCGGCGATCAGGTCGAACGTCCCGGCGATCTCCCCCAGGTCGCGGCCGCTGACGCCGACGCGCCCGGTCAGATCGTTGCGCGCCAAGTTCTCGGCCGCCGCGACGACCGCGTCCGGGTCGTTGTCGACCGCGATCACGAGCGAGGCGCCGCGCAGGGCCGCGGCCATCGCGAGGATGCCGGTGCCGGTGCCGACGTCCAACGCGCAGTCGGGCGGCGCACCGGCGCAGATATCCTCGATGAAGCCGAGCGCGAGCCGGGTGCTCGCGTGCAGTCCGGTGCCGAAAGCCATCCCCGGGTCCATTTCGATGACGGCCTCCCCTTCGGCCGGCTCGTACGCTTCCCAGGAGGGCTTGATCACCAGCCGCGGCGCGACGTGGAAGGGGTGGAAATGCTCCTTCCAGCCGGCGCCCCAATCCTCCTCGAGCAGCGGCTCGGTCCGCACGCGGATGACCCCCGGCGCGCCGGTGCGCTCCTCGAGGGCCGCCAGTTCACTGCGCAGCAGCGCCTCCTGGTCGTCGGCGGCCGCCTCGTCCCCCGCCAGGTACCCGATGACCCGCTCGACGGGGCGCGGCGCGGCCGGCGGGAGCGCCATCGTTATTTCGACGCCGGCGCCGGAGATCTCGGCGACGATGTCGGCCGCGTCGTCGATCAGCCCGGCGGGGGCTTCGACGACGACGCGGCGCCAGCTGCGGCGCGGGCGGTGCGCGAACGGATCTGAAACGGGGCCCGTCATGGGGGGGAGTGTACCAGCGATCGGCAGCTGGCGTGCACCTTGTGCTCGCACAATCCGGTGGCCCCGCATCACGCAGCGGCGTCTCTATTCGCGCTTTTGACTGCGCCCGGGGCGAGGCGTAAACTCCTGACACTCCAGCAGCATGTCGAAGCGGCCAATACAGGAGGACGGATGGACGAGTACCACGTGCCTAAGGAGAAAGCCTCGGTCCTGATCGCAATGCCTCCACGCCAACCGGAGCCGCGATATGTGTTTCTTTCCTCCTGCGCCCAGAACCACAAGGGGGCCGAGACCCCCTCGGAGATCTTCAACCTGCACAAACCCTTCGTCCCGCTGTTCCAGGAGCGCGGCGAGGTGCTGCTCGCCCGCCACGACGCGATCACCTGGGTGATGGTCAGCGAGCCGCAGCGGGTGGAGTGGTACTACTACGAGTCCCGAGCCGGCTTTCCCGACGCCAGGGTCTTCTTCGAGTTCGACACCGGGACCCGCCTCGACGGCCGGGTCGCCCTTATCGGTCCGGCGGGCGCCCGGCGCGTGCTCGACGTCATCAACCGCCAGGAGGGCTTTCTGCACGTGGAGCGCGGAGACGAACTGTTCCTGGTGAACCTCAAGCGAGTCGCGTCGATTACCCCGAAGGCGGATTAGCCATGGCGGCACTCGACAAGATCCTCGACTCGATGAACGCACGCGGTGCCGACCTGTTTACGCTCAAATCAGCCGAGATACCGCTCCTGCACTCGGCGCGCGGGGCCCAACCGGTCGGGGCAAACCCCTTGTCCGACCAGCAGGTGCTCGCGTACCTGCGGGAACTGGCCGGACCCGTGGAACGAGTCGCCCTCGATGCCCGCGAGGCCGTGGTCTACACCTACCGTGATTTCGGCGTCGCGGTCGCCTTTTCCGCGAGCGGCGCCGAGGCCGAAATCCGTCCCGTCCCCAGGCCGGCGCCGGCACCGTCCGCCGCCGAAGGGGTCGCGCCGCCCCCGGCCCCCCGCCCGATGACCGCAATGGAAGTCGACCGCTCTTTCGACCCGCGCAGCACCGGGGAACTGCCGATCGACGAGCTCTTCCGCGACATGATCGAGCGCAACGCCTCGGACCTGCACCTCACGATGGGCGAGCGCCCGCGACTGCGGCTGCACGGGCAGATGACCCAGATGGACCTGCCGCCGCTGACCCCGGCGCGGATGGCCGAGCTGCTCTGGCCGATCTGCTCGCCCAAGAACCGGAGGGAATTCGAGAGCGACAGCGACACCGACTTCGCGTACGAGATCCCGGGGTTCGCGCGCTTCCGCTGCAACTACTTCATGGACCGCACGGGCATGGGGGCGGTCTTCCGCCAGATCCCGACGAAAATACCGACGATGGAGCAACTCGGCCTTCCCAAGGAGATCGTCGATCTCTGCTGGCTCTCCAAGGGCTTCGTCGTCGTCACCGGCCCTACCGGCTCGGGCAAGTCGACGACCCTGTCGGCACTCATCAACCACATCAACGAAAACCGCTCCGACCACATCATCACCATCGAGGACCCGATCGAGTTCGTCCACCAGAACAAGAAGTGCCTGCTCAACCAGCGAGAGATCGGCACCCACACCCTGGGGTTCAAGCGGGCGCTGCGCGCCGCGCTGCGCGAGGACCCGGACATCGTGCTCGTCGGCGAGATGCGCGATCTGGAGACGATCGGCATCGCCATCGAGACCGCCGAGACCGGGCACCTGGTTTTCGGGACGCTGCACACCACGACCGCCCCGTCCACGGTGGATCGCATCATCGACCAGTTCCCGACCGATCGGCAGACGCAGATCCGGGTGATGCTCTCCGAGGCGCTCAAGGGGGTCATCGCGCAGACGCTCTGCCGCAAGATCGGCGGCGGGCGCATCGCCGCCTACGAGGTGCTCATCGTCAACACCGCGGTCTCGAACCTGATCCGCGAGGGCAAGACCTTCCAGATCCCGTCCCTGATGCAGACCCAGCGCGCCATCGGGATGCGCACGCTCAACGACTCGCTCTTCGAGCTGGTCAAGAACAATCTGGTCGAGCCGAAGGAGGCCTACATCAAGGCGGTGGACAAGACCGCCCTCACCGTGATGTACGAACGGGCCGGCATCCGCTTCGACCTGAACAAGACGTAGGCCGGCCGCCGACAACCCGCTGGCCCAAAGAATCAACCCGAGAACGACGTGAACGCACTCATCGGCCTCGCGGTCGGCTTCGGCCTGGCGGCGGCGGGCGCGGTGCAGGCGGGAACGGTGATCGCGCGGCTCAAGTCTGCGCTCTTCACCGGGGGGCTCGGCAACCCGGTTGTCGCGCTGCTCGAACTTGCCGGCGCGCTGCTCCTCTCGCTGCTGGCGATCCTCGCGCCGGCTCTGGTGGCCATCGCGCTGACGCTGCTGGCCTGGGCGTTCGCGCGCATCGTCCGCCGCCGGACGCAGACCTCACGCCCCGCCGCGTGAACGGCGCTCCGCCGCCACGGGCGGGACGCAGCGGGGATCAGGCGCGTCGATCGCCCCGGCGACGAGCAGACTCACGGCCGGGCAGCCGCCGTGGCATTCGGCATGGAACGCGCACTCCCGTTGCGGGCAGGCATTGCCCGCGGCCTTCCTGAAGAAAGCGAGTCGCGGGCTCGCCCAGATCGCGACGAACGTATCCGTCAGCAGATTGCCGAGTCGATATTCCGGCCGCGAGAAGAGCAGGTAACAGGGGTAGACCGAACCGTCGGGGAGCACCGAGAGCTTGGTCGTGCCCGCGGGACAGCGCACGTCGCGCAGCAGATCGACGGCGGCGCCCTCCGGGACGAAGCCGTCGCAGGCCACGCCTGCCGCGCCGGGGTGGCGCTCCCGCAGCGCGGCGAGACGCTCGCGGTACTCCGGGTAGGAGAGGCAGTCGCCGAGATCGCGCGCCGCAAGCGGGTCGCGGAAGATCAGGAAGTACTCCGCGCCGGCGCGTCCGAGCTGCTCCTCGGCGGCGGGCGGCAGCGGGGTGTCCCGCGAGCAGACGCTCTTGAGCAGCGGGGCGCGGCGGGCGAGGTAGTCGCGCAGCGGGCCGGGTGTCGGCGTCTGGTTCAGCGAGACGCCGATCCGAAGCGTGTCGCGGCCGAACCGGTCTTCCAGGCGTTCGAGCAGTCCGAGGTCGCCGCTGCCGTTCGTGCTCAGCGTCGTGCGCATCCGGCGCGCGGCGATCGCCGCCACCAATTCCTCGAGGCGCGGGTGAAGCGTCGGCTCCCCGCCGAGCAGATCGAGCGTGTCGACCCCGGCATCCTGCAGGGTGTCGAGCATGCGGCCGAAGGCGTCCGGGGCGACATCCTCCAGGGGCGGCAGTTCGCGGTTGAAACAGAAGGCGCAGGCCTGGTTGCAGCGCAGCGTCGGGAAGAACTGAATGTACGCCGGCGCCGCGGGGCGAACCGTCAAGGGTGCGCTCCGTCCACGCTGAAACGCCACCCCTGCCCCTGCCCCTGCCCCTGGGACTCGAACACGGCTCCCGTGGATGTAATTTCACGCAGGACCACGCCGGGGGCCGCCTCGCCCCCCTCGTGCAGCATGCGCCCGTCGACGCTCAACAACCGCAGCGACGGTTCCTCGGACCAGACGTGGGCGGCAATCTTCAGCGGCGGCAGCGCCGAACGGATCGACGGCGGCAGTGCGGTCAAAGCGACGACACTTCCGTCGGCAGGCGGCGTGGGCGCAGGTTCGAGTACGGGCGCGGGGGAAACAGCCAGCGGCGGGCTCGCCTGCGGCATCGGGTGCGGGGACGGCGCCGCTGCGTTTTCGGATTCGGCGACCGACGGTGTCGGGGGAGTCGCTGCGGCGCGGGGCGCTTCCGGGACGCTCGCCACGCCCGCGGGTCCCGGCGGAGCCGAAGCCGCGACCGGCTGCGCGTGCGTCTTCGTCCCGGGGGATGCCCGCGTGCCGGCAGGTGGGCGCTGCGGCGCGGCCGTCGCAGGCGGAATCCGTGGCGCGTCCGGCTGTGCGGGAGTCGAGGGCAACACGAAAGGAGCAGCAGAGTGGACCGCGCCCTCGTCATGACTCCCCGTCGAAAACCACACCCCCAGCGCAATTGCCGTTGCGAGCAGCAGGGCCGCGGAGGCGACCATGAGCGCCGGCCGTCGCGGCGCGAGCGGTAGCGGTCCTTGCACGGTGAACAGATCCGGGACCGGACCCGGCGGCCGCTGCTGCTCCGATTTCTTCAGCGCGTCGAGAATGTACGACACGGTCAGTCGACCCCCGAAAGTGTCGGGGTTCCAGGGGCGGGTTGGACGTCGAGACGGAGCGTCGCTTCCGGGTCATTGGCACTGCCTGCGGCGCGCCTGTCGCGCGGGCGAACCGGGGGGCGCCAGAGCAGCACGAACTCCTCGATGCCGTACCCCTCGAGCTTGCCGGCGTCGACCGCGGTCCGCGCACCGCCAGCGACCAGCGTCGCCAAGTCACCCCGCAGCTTCTCCAGGACCAGCCAGCGGAACGCCCCCTGCGCATCGCGGACACGGACGATTGCCGGCCGGTTCAGCCGGCGCACCTGCTCCAGCCCTCCCGCGCCGCGCAGGCACTCCAGGTCGTGCGCCGGGGCCAGCGCGCAGCCGTTGGCGACACCGTCCGCACGGATGCCCCAGCGCCGATAGAGCCAGTTCCACGCTTCGCTCTCGTGCTGCGCCTCCGGCTGCTCCATGAGCGCCCGGAGGACTCCCGAGACGGGCGGCAAGGGTGCGGCCGCCGCTGTGGCAGCGACGGACGCGGCTGTCCGCTGGGGGACAGGGGAGCGAACGACGGCCGAAGAAGCGGCAGGAGGGGTCGGCGCGTGGCGAAGAGCGCCCCCCCGTTGGAACAGGAACGCCCCAGCGACGACCGCGACGGCGGCCACGGCGAGGGCGGCGATCCGCACGTTCGTCCACGCGGGCGCCCCGGCGACTTCGCGCGCCGCCTGGCCGAGCGTCGTGCTGTCGACTTGACGTTTCCCCTGCACGTACGCCCCGAGCAGCGCCCGGTCGCAGATGATGTTGATCAGCCGGGGCACCCCGCGGCTCAACCGCCGCAGGCGCCCCATCACCGATTGCGGGATGAGTTCCTCGGCGCTCCCCGCCACCCCGAGCCGGTGCGAGACGTACGCCGCTGTCTCCTCGCGCGTGAGCGGCTGCAGATGGAAGCGGGCCGTGACCCGCTGGGCGAGCTGCCGCAGGCCCGGGCGTGCCAGGGTATCGCGCAGCTCCGGCTGCCCCATCAGCACGATCTGCAGCAGTTTGCGGCTGCTCGTCTCCAGGTTCGTGAGCAGCCGCACCTGCTCGAGCACCGCGGGCCCGAGAACCTGCGCCTCGTCGACGACGAGGACGGCCCGCCCGCCGGCGGCGTGAACCTCGAGCAGGAAGTGGTTGATCAGGTCGAGCGAATCCTTGACGCTCACGGCGCCCGCGGGCCGCGGGATCCGGAACTCGTCGCAGATGGCGGCGTACAGCTCCCCGGCGCTGAGGGCCGGGTTCAGGATGACCGCGGCGTGCGTGCCGGGCGGCAGCTGCTCGAGGAAGCAGCGGCAGACGGTGGTCTTCCCCGTGCCGACCTCGCCGGTGATCTGGACGAACCCGCCCTCGCTGCGCACGCCGTAGAGCAGGTGCGCGAGCGCCTCGCGGTGCTGCGCGCTCAGATAGAGGAAGCGCGGGTCGGGGGCGAGCGAGAACGGGAATTCCCGCAGGCCGAAGAACTCCAGATACATGCCGCGAGGGTACACCAGCGCAAAATCCTTGTCGACGTTGCCGGGATTGCGTGTTGCGCCCGGTGGCGTCACAATACGCTGCGGCCCGTGCGCCGGCGGCAGGACTCGACGTGGGAGGGTTGCAGATGCAGGATTTCGAGAAGCTCGGCGTCTTCTATCTCGGCAAGGAGTACGACCTCGCAGCGAAAAAGCGCTCCGAGAACCTGCTTCTTTACGACTCGCGCGATCTGGTCACCTACGCGGTCTG
>Ga0334722_10001493_pt1 | contig 29047 bp, 29 predicted proteins | sample C3_bottom_MG_FD_207210 | JGI IMG/M metagenome (GOLD analysis project Ga0334722, IMG submission 207210) | Sediment microbial communities from Yellowstone Lake, YNP, Wyoming, USA - C3_bottom | ecosystem: Environmental > Aquatic > Freshwater > Lake > Sediment | place: USA: Wyoming | collected... | reverse complement strand
GCTGCTCCTGATTGAAGAACATGCATCTCATCTCCGTTTTCATCGTTTCCATTAGATTTCTCGGAGGTGAGCGACAAATCCTCCTCACCGGAGATCCCGTTTATGACCCGGCATGTTCCCGGTGAGCTCCGGAGGCGCATTCAAGGCGGCGCCGCAGGGGAGCCTTGACAGACGGGGTCCCCTCACGTGGTACAATGTTTTGGCTGCGACGGGGCGCCTATCAATCGGACATGTCCCCGGAGCCGCCCCGTCGGCAGCTTCCATCACCGCGTGAGGGGTGGCTGTCAAGGCCGCCGCCGGAGGCTGGTGAATGGGGACAGCCTTTAAGGGTGCCAGACTAGAACATTAGTTTGCCCACCCAGAATAGCGAGGAACCCAATTTCACAACATCAGGGATTACGGGTTCCTGGCACCTTGTAAGCTATTGACGATATTTTGGAACGTGTTCTTGAGTTCATCGCGCATCAGGCCGAGAACGACGATGACCCCGATGGCCACCAGGGCGATAATGAGACCGTATTCAACCATGCCCTGGCCTTTTTCGTCCTGGTGGAGCCAATTGTAAAGACGTGCGAAGAGCTTCAACATTGACCTGCACCTCCTTTCCCGGTGAATGTTTATTCCAATAGCCCTCCCGAAGGCCGGGGCATTAAGAAAGGCTTTCTTCGGGGGTTGCCCCAAAGAAAGCCTTTTGGTCATGGCCCTTCCTTCGGCAACCCGGCCGTCATGGCGCCCAAGCGCTTTAGACCCGTGGCTTTGCGTCCCCGGCTTTCGCCGGGTTTGCCTTTATCGCGGAAGAAGAGAGAAATCTTTCCTCTTCTCAACTGACATATTCGACGCCGCTTCGACAATTCCTGCTGCAAATTGGGGGTTTGAAAAATTTTTTTAAGGGGAGGACGGCGTTGAAGTCAACGCTTTGCCGGCTGGGGCCGGCGCGATTATGGTCGGCGACAAGACAACCTGCGCCTGTTACCAGACGGCCTGTGCCCAGAACAGAGGAAGCGCGGACTTCGCCACCGCTGCTGCGCTTTGATCGTTGCCCGATGTCCCCTTTCTTTCGTCCTGGGGTAAAACGGCCAATACATCAAATGTTGGTCACCGACTCGCGCTCAATGAGTTCCCCGTGGAGAATGATCTCCGTAGGAGGCTCATCCCGTAAAATTCGCCGAACCAGAAGCCGGACGGCCTCCTGGCCCATTTGGTAAGCTGGCTGCCTGATGGTGGTCAGGGTTGGCTTCACCAGGGAAGCCAGGGAGATGTCGTCGTAGCCGATCACTGATACATCGTCGGGTACGCGGAGGCCGGACTCTTCTAAGGCCCGCATGGCTCCGATGGCCATAAGATCGTTGGCGGCAAAGAGGGCCGTCGGGCGAACGCCGCTTTCCAGAATGGCCTTCATCTCCCGATAACCTCCCTCTAGGCGAAAGTCACCGCGGCGGAGGAGGGCCGGCAGGACCTCCAGACCGGCTTCTTTTAAGGCTTTCTGGTAACCCGTCCGCCGGTCGACGCTGGTGGACATGTATTCCGGTCCGGAAATATGGGCGATGAGACGGTGCCCGCGTTCAATGAGATAACGCGTGGCCATATACCCTCCCTCCACATTGTCCACTAAAACGGCCGGGGCGGTCAAAACTTCCTGACTGCGGTCCAAGGCCACTACCGGCATGCCGTTATCCAGAAGATCTTTAATCTCCTGGTTGCCGGGGGTTACAGTAACGAAGATGATTCCGTCGATGAATTTTTCCCGCAAGGTTTTAACATAAGCCTCTTCCCGGGCCAGGTCATCGTCGGTGTTACAAAGAACCACGGTATAGCCAAGGGCGGCCGCCGCGTCCTCTACCCCCCGGGCGATGGCGGGGAAAAAGGGATTGGTGATGTCGGGCATGATGAGCCCCAGACTCTTGGTCTCCCGGCTGACCAGGCTGCGGGCCATGTGACTGGGAACAAACTTCATCTCTTCGACGGCACGCAGAACCTTTTCCCGGGTCTCGCTGGCCACATAGCCGCTGTTATTGATGACCCGGGAAACCGTCGAGATGGCCACGCCGGCTCTTTTGGCAACGTCCTTGATGGTGACTGGCAAAAAAACACCCCCTGCTCTCTGAAAGCGTTTCCCGCAGGAAAATGATTTCGCCACGCCGACGAAAAAATCCTTCTCTATGGAGAAAAATTTTTGACCCGATCCAACCGGATCGGGTCAGGGGCAGATGATGATCGGGTCAGGGGCGGCTCATGGTCGAGTCACGACCTAGCTCATCCGCCTGGTGCGGCAGACCGTCGAAGGGGGTCCATATCGAGCTGGAATCCGAAGTAGACCAAGGTTAACGAGGTCAGGCCGCGGGAAGACCGCGGTGGCAACGGTAGCCGTGGCGGTTTTGGCCGCCGGCATTCATCACCGGGAACCATCTTCAAGAGCTAAATAAGCCGTGAAGACTAGCGGAGGCTGTCGCCGCTGGCCGTCCTTAGCCTTCCGCTCGCCGGGAGAATTCTTCGCGCACCTTCTGGCGAAGTTCTGGATCGAGGAGGAAATCGACGGCGGTCATGGCCAGGACTTTGGCGCCATCCAACACGGCCCGGTCACCGTCCGGCGAGGCCGCCGCGGCGGCAAACTCATGGCTGTGACCAGCCACCCCTTTAGGGGCGATGGCGATGTAGGCGTGGACGGCGGGGGTGACGTGGCTAACGTTGCCCATATCGGTGGAACCGCTCCCGCCGTTGCGGTTGTCTTCCACCAGGCGGCCCAGGGCCGCGAAATTTTGGGCGAGGGCGGCAGCCAGGGTTTGATTGGTGACCATATCCTCATAGGTGTAGGCCGTATAGCGGAAATTCACGGTGGCTCCGGTGGCCAGGGCGGCCCCGCGGGCACAGTTCTTGACCTTTTCTTCCAGCTGCCGCAAGTAGTCCCGTTTAGCCGCCCGGACATAAAGGCGAATCTCGGCATATTCGGGGACGATGTTGGGTGAAACCCCTCCTTTGGTGATGATCCCGTGGATGCGGGCATCGCTGGTGATATGTTGGCGCAGGGCGTTGATCCCGTTGAAGGTCTGGATGGCGGCATCCAGGGCGTTAATCCCTTCGTGGGGAGCACCGGCAGCGTGGGCCGGTTTGCCGCGGAAGGAGATTTCCAGGGCGATGCGCCCCAAGGATGTTCCTCCCACCCCGTTGGTGGTCGAGGGGTGTACTAAAAGGGCGGCGTCGATGTCAGCAAAAACGCCTTTTTCGACCATGGCCACCTTACCGCCAGCCCCATCGACAGCGCCTTCCTCGGCTGGGGTTCCCAGAACCACTACGGTGCCGTTCAATTCGGACATGACCCGGCTCAAAGCCACTCCGGCCCCAACGGCCGCCGTGCCGATGATGTTGTGACCGCAGGCATGCCCCAATTCGGGCAAGGCATCATATTCGGCCAAAAAGGCCACTCTGGGTCCCGGATGGTGGCCAAACTCAGCCCGAAAAGCGGTGGGGAGTCCAGCCGTCCCCCGTTCGACTTGAAAACCCTGGCGCGTCAGATAATCGGCCAGCCAGGCGGAGGCCCGGTGCTCCTGTAGACCCAATTCGGGATTCTCATGAATCTGGTGGCTCAGGGCCAGAAGCTCGGCGGCCAGCTCGTCAACCGCCCGACTAACCCTGGCCTTCAACTCTTCGCGGCTCGGCATCCAATCGCCTCCATTTTCTATTGTCACTTTACTTTTCTCTCCACTTGATTATCTCTTTTCTCTTTTTCGATTTTGAAAGGGGGGCGGAAGCCCGCGGCTCCCGCGCCCCCTTCCAGCTTATCCCTGGCAAGGTAAGTCGGCAATCGCCCAGTTTTTAATGGATCAAGTGAATCCAATCTTTAAACAGGAACTGCAACTCACCAATGAGGAGCGAGATACGTCCCATGACGGCGTTGCCGAAAGCGGCGCCGAAGGCGGCCATCAAGAACCACCGTCCGGCCAAAGCCCCACTGCGGACCACCTTGCTGTCGGGGAAGGTGAAGAAGAAATAGGTCAGAGCCGTTACCGTACCCAGAACCAGCAGGATGTTGTTCAAGCTGCTCCAGGGGATCATGGTGGCGCGAATCTGGACCAAAAAGTCCGATTCGATGGCCTTCATGGAAAGGGCGGCTCCCAAGCCGACTAAGAAGGCTAGGGGCAGGCGGCTGACCCAGCTGATGGACTTAATAAAACGGGTGAAGAGGAGCAACCCCAGGATCATGGGGATGATCAGGATCCATTTCCCTTTCAGCATGGGCTCCCAGCCCTGACGGACGATGGCGTTATAGCCAAAGACGATGCCGTACCCGGCGCCGACGCCCACATAAACGTGCTCAAAGAAAGTGAAGATCTTATTGGGGCTGTAGAGGAAGCTGTAAATGGCCAGGGTGGCGATGGCCGCCAGCCAGGTTGCGAATTCCCAACTCATCCACTTCACCTCCTATTTTTTCACCTGGCGTCTCTTCTCCATCTGGTAGGCGATGTTGCCCAGGATGATGAAGAGGATGATCGCCAGGTGGCCCATGGATTGGGCGTCCATTGCGGCGGTGGCCATGCCGCGGGTGTTGCTGACCTTTTCAAACTCGGCCGCGCCGCGCAGACCGCCCATTAAGCCGGCCAGCTGTTTAGACTGAACGTAGGGCAAGCTCTGGGGGTACATGACGGTGACGACGCCGGAGACGATGGGCACCTTATACTTGGTCCCAACCTGCCGGATCCATTCGGCCGGACCGGGGATCCCGGTGGCAAATTCCGTCACCAGTTTAAAGTCTTTGACGCTGGTGATGCCTTTCATGATGGGCAGTGAATCGATGCTGTTACCGCGGTTATCCTTGGGAAAGACCTTGGGGACGTTTTCGGCAAAGGCGGAGATGGCGACTTCTACCCCAGCCACAAAACCCAGGTTGACGAAGTCCTCACCGTATTTTTTCCCCAATTTCTCCTGTTCGCGGATCATCTTCTCGGCAAACTGGACCCCCTGGTCAACGAAGGCCACCATGACCACCTTGACGTTTTTCTTCATCAGGTAGCGGAACACGGCCTGCGCCTGCGGATCGATATCCGGGGAGCCCCCCACGCTGTAGTCGATGGACATCAAGACGGTATCGCCCGGTTTTAAAGCATCCAGGACTTTGTAAGCCTCCATGGTCCCCGGGCTTACCCGGAAGGGGATTCCCAAGGGTAACACCAGCGGCCAGAGGACGACGGCAAAGACGATGAGATAAAGCCATCTACGATCAAGACGCATGAGAAAGTCCACAATTCCACCTCCCCTTCCCTATTCGCCACCCAGGTAACTCCGGTCGATCCCCAAGAGAAGGCGCAGGCCCGTGGCGACTGTACCTACGGCGGCTCCGATGAGGATGGCTCGATTGCCGGCGACGTTGGGCACGTTCATCAACCAGTCGGCCCCGACTGGAAAGTAACTGGAGATCATCTCCCCCACCGGTGCCCGACCGAGGAGCACCAGAACCCCGGCGATCAAGAGGATGGTCGCTTCAACGTTTCTCGCCCGGAAGGCGCGAAAGCTGGCGGAGGCGATGAAGAAGATGAGCAGGGAGAACATGGCGTTCCCGAGGGGGGCCATGAGGTTGTCAAAGAGCAATTTCCAGAGATAGGACTTTTGGCCGGCAAAGATCCCGGCGTAGACCATTAAGGCCATGCTGAGGAGAAGGGCGGCACTGTTATACCAGTTGGGGTTTTTGAAAGTCAGGCGCTTGCCGTGGATGAGGATGAGGTTGGCGGCGGCCAGGCCCATGGCAAAGGCGGAGACGATGGTTCCCCAGGCCGTCAGTTCCTTGGACCAGTTAAAAGCCCACGGCAAAAGATTTTCAAAGAAAAATCCCAGGAGGACGATGAGGCCGGAGAGGCCGGCAACCAACATGGGTAGTTCTCGACGCACAGGATCACCTCCCTACTTTTTGAGCAGATCCACCAGGACTTTGACGTTGGCCGTGGCCAAAAGAGAACCGGCCAGGATTAAAAGGGAAGCCAAGACTTTGCCGATATCTTGGCCGGCCACGGTCCCCAGTTTGTCCGGATTCTTGGACAGGTAGGCCCCACCGGCAAAAAGCTCCTCGCCAATGAGGGTGTAGTCGCAGGCGGCGATGAAGAAGGGAATCTGGAAGGTGCGGCTGGTCCCGGCGATGGAGATGGCTCCTACCTGGGCGGCCCCTTCCGCCAAGAGCATGGATTCCGCCTGGAATTCGCCCATCATGACGGCGGTGGCGACCTTTTCCCGGTTCATGATGTTCAGGCTGCCGGCGGCGTAAGCAAACTGATCGGTCGATAGGAACTGGACAAACTCCGGCTTGTATTTGTCCGGGTGCCCCATCTTTAGATAGGACTGCTTGACGATTTCTTCGGCCAGGGGTAAGACGTTGGCGGCGGCGATGGCCGTCCGCAATTCCACATTATACTTGGCCGTCAACTCGCCGACGTAAGAGAGGATTTCCAATGCGGCGAAGGTTTGGGCGGCTCCCGCGGTATTGATTTCAGCCCGCCCGGGGGTGAAAAAGACCGGCCGGCCCAATTCCGTGGCGCGGCCAATCCCCTCTTCCATGGCATCCAGACCAGCGATCCGCCGGAGCTTGGGCAGTTTTCCACCCTTAGCGCGGTTCATCTGGTAGAGCAGGGCGATGACGACGATGAGGAAGAGGATTAAGCTAGAAAGTTTGCCAGGTGCCAAAGGCATCCACCTCCTGATGGATTGTACTTGTGGTTCTTTTGCATCGTCCTTTGCAACCACCTAATGATTGCCCCAGGCTGGACTCGGATCTGGGCGACGCTTGCTCTCAGCGTGCGACTGGTCTTAAGTTTTTCGTGACGAAGTTTCTGACAATGACTAAGCGGCCGGCGTCGCAGACTAAGGCTAGCGGATACACCCGCGAATACACCCGAGTCGAGCCAAGGCTTGACCACAGACTGGAAGAACCTCACCTCCTTGCCCAAAAAAGGAAACGGCGCCTGCAGAAAACATCAGTTGCGGTGCGCAAGCAAACGGCCAAACCCTACCAAAAGAATTTATAAAAGGAAATATCACGACGAATAGTTTCGATAATAGGCTTGATTTGTCTATAATTCGACAACCATGGCCTACTTCCTGCTCCTTTTGATGCTTTTTAAAAAATTCTTTTTGGATACGAACTTATGAAGACTAGGCGGTCCGCTGGCTCTCCTGACCTGCCCCAAGCCTGGATAGACCTGGTGAAACACATCGAGCGAACCAAAACCACTATGGACAAAAAAATGGGCTGGGACTACAATTAAAGGCGGATCGACCTGGACGACCAATCGAACCAGAATTTGCTCGGTTTTCACCAGGAAAGCGTCTGAAATAGCCTTTTCCCGGGGCGATGGCACCATTAGATCAAGGTGTTTAGGTAGACACGAAAAAGACCTCGGTTGATTAAGACCCTCTTTACCTGAGGGATTAAGAGTACATTTACCTGAGGGGAGGTCAGCGGACTATGTCGTGGCGCCGGTTCTCGCCTTTGAGCCCAGGGCTCAAAGAACGGTTTTGGTCGGTAATCCTCGTCGCCTCCCTTCTGACGGGTACCTTCTTCCCCAGTTTGGCCGTCGGCCAAACCCCCCTCATCGAAGACTGGCAAAAAACCCACCGTCAGCTGGCCGAACTCGATGCCAAGCAAAAAGCCGTCTTGGCGGAGCTCTTTCAATATTCCCTGCAAATACAAACCGCGCGGGAACACCTGCAGGCTCTGGAGGCAGACCTGAAGCGTTTGGATCAGGAAAAAACCCAACTGGAACGGGAGTTGCGCCGGGCGGAAGAGGAATACCAGTCCTGGCGGTCAAAAGCCGGCCGCGGCCTTCGCCTCCTGCAAGAGCTGGGGCCAGCTTCCTATCTTCAGGTCCTCCTTGCGGCTCAATCCCTTGGTGATTTTCTCGAGCGCTGGCGTCTGGTAGAAAGGGCCCTGCAGGGCTCGGCGCGGCTTTTAGCCGAACTGAAAGCCAAAGGACAGGCTCTGGCGGAGAAGGAGCGTCGTCTGGCTTCTAAACAAAACGAGCTCACTCTCGTCAGGACCAGAGAAGAAGAGGAATTGAACCACCTGACCCAAGTACAGAAGGATAAAGAGGATTTTTTGCGCCAGCTGGGAGCTGAGAAGGGCTTTTATCAGGAACGCTTGGCTGGTCTGGAAAAAGAGTGGATCACCAGGATCAGGCCCTTTATTGAGAAACTGGATCAGCGTTTGGCTTCCCTTCCCCAACAGGTTTCCGAGTTGCCCGGGGCCGAAATGACCCTGACGCGGGACGGTGTGAACCTGAAATTATCCCAGGACGCCTTGAACAGCCTCTGGTTGAAGGCGGCCGGCTTGCCGGAGGCCAGCTTTGCGCTGGAAGATAACCAGGTTAAGATTCTCGTGCCGAGTTTGGAAGTGACCTTGCTGGGGACCTTTGTCCTGGATGGTAATCAAGCCCTCCGCTATCAGGTGGAGCAGGTTGAGGTGGCTGGCCTGGCCATCGGTGCGGCCGCTCAGACCGATCTTTTCACCGGCCACCCCCTGCGCCTGGATCTGAGCGCCATCCTCGGGCCGTTCCAGTTGAAAACGGTGGCGGTCTCGCGAGAAGCGGTCAACCTGCTCATCACCCAGCGCTCCATCCCCTAGAGGAAGCTGACATAGAGGCGCGCTGACGCGAGAGATTACGGCTCGCCGGGGATATATCCTCGACGACAACCCCTTTTACTTGCTTAACTTGCCGACAGCTGGAGGTCATCTGGCGCTGAAACGTTGTGGACCCACCAGGTGGCCCCTTCAGGTTGAGACCCGGTTAAGACGGGGCTCATGGTCTGGGAAAGTCTCCTCGGTTTTAACGGAACATGGTTTTGGAGGCAGAACGATGATTCGGGCGGATAAGCTTGGGGTGACCTATCCCGACGGGACGCGGGCCCTCAACGGGGTGACTCTACGCATTGCTCCCGGGGAATTCGTTTTTTTGGTCGGTCATAGTGGGGCGGGCAAAACCACTCTCTTGAAGCTTCTGCTGGGGATCCTCCGGCCGACCGAGGGGAGTCTGATGGTGGCCGGATTGGATATGAAACACCCAGCCGGGCCCAGCCTCCGAGATTTGCGGCGAAGAATTGGTGCCGTCTTTCAGGATTTCCGGTTGATCAAGGGCCGCACGGCGCTGGAAAATGTCGCCCTTGGGCTCTGGGTCCTGGATTTGCCGGGGGCCATCATCCGGGAACGCAGTGCGGCGGCCTTGCAAGCCGTGGGGCTGGGGGCCAAAAGTCAAGTCCGCGTCGAAACCCTCTCCTGGGGCGAGCAACAGCGGGTGGCTTTAGCCCGCGCCCTGGCCCGCCAACCGGCCCTGCTCCTGGCCGACGAACCCACCGGGAACCTGGATCAAGGGGCGGCGGCCCTGGTGATGGAACTTTTGCTGGCGCTCCATCAAAAAGGGACGACGGTCCTGGTGGCCACCCACGCTCTGGCCTTGGTCCGCGACCTGGGCCGGCGGGTCATCACCCTGGAAGAAGGGCGCCTGGTCCAGGACACGACCCCGTTAGTGGGTCTCGATGATTGATCTGAAATCCATGGCGAGACAAGCCTCGAACTTGGGGCGGTTTGTTTTGCCCGACCGTCCGGCGGGCGGAAGTGGTGAAGCCACAGCTGACCTGTCAGTTCCGGGACTGGGCCAAGACGCGACGGCGGTTTGAGGTTGCGCGAGAGGAGGGAACCGGTTGGGCCGGGTCGGCCTGGATCAGGCGATCCCGGCAACCGGGAGAAAACTTGCGGCCGGAAAAATTACTCTTTTATCTCCGGGAGGCCCTTTTGGCCATTCGGCTTCACTTTGGCAATAATCTTTTGTCTATCTTCAGTATGGCCCTTTCTCTTATGTTTTTGATCTTTGTCTTTTTGGGACTTTGGAACCTGCAGGCTTTGGTCGACCAGGTCCGTGCCGAGGCGCAAATCATGGTTTATTTGAAAGATGAGGTTACCTCGGCTGAACAAGAGGCCATCCGCGCCAAGTTGGAGAGCCTACCGGGAGTGGAAGGGGTGAAATTTTTTTCCCAAGGGGAGGCTTTAGCCCGGGTTCAGGCTCTTTTGGGGCCGCAGGCGACGGTTTTAGACGCCTTTTCCGGCTATAACCCCTTTGCCGCCTATTTTCAAGTTCAGGTGCGGCCGGAGGACGCCGATCTGGTGGCGAAAGCGGTCGCTTCCTACCCCGGGGTGGAAGCGGTGGCCAACAACCAGGAGGTTTTGGCCCGGTTGGTCTCCTTAACTGCTGCTGTCCGGCTCCTGGGTAGCCTGGTCACCGTAGCCGCCGGCATCATGACCATGCTCATCGTGTCCCACATCGTCCGCCTGGGGCTTTACGGCCGGCGGGAAGAGATCGAAACCTACCGCCTCCTCGGGGCGTCGGAGGGATTCATCGGCGTTCCCTTTCTACTGGAAGGGTCGCTGCTGGGCGGGTTAGCCGGGCTGGTGGCGGCGCTTTTAGCCCTGGCCCTGGCTCCTCAATTGGCCGCTCTCTTGCAACGTTCTCTTCCCTTCCTACCTCTGCCTCCCTGGACCAAGTTCTTTCTCACCATCTCCTGGCTCATTCCCGGCCTCGGTCTGGTCTTTGGGGCCGTGGGCAGCCTCCTCACCTTACGTTCGATCCCTTGAGCGGGCTTGGGCACCGCGGCTTTCTCTGCGGTTTCTCTGTTCTTGGTGGGTGGAAATTTTGTAATCCAAGGGACGTAAACGAAGGGAATATAAATCAAGGGGCGCGAACGAAAGGATTGCAAACCAAGGGGCGTCAACGAAGGGACCGCCCCTTTTTGGCTGGCCCCGGTCTGGCCGGGAACCGGTTTCAGGGGCGGCCCCCAGGACGATGTCCTACTGGTAGCACAGGACGTCTTGAAATGAATAGCCCGTAGTGGCCTATTCCCCAACTGCTGTATTCCACCCAAGGCGAGGTTATGGTCAAAACAACTGCCTGCTTGCGGGGGAGCCTCAGGAGCGTGGCGCGTTCGGCAAAGAGTGTTCCCCGGCGGCCCGGGGGAGCCGGAAGGTTCCCCAGGACCCTTTTTCATTGGCGTTGTCCTGCTCAAAAGTTTCTTACCGCAAAGCCTCCAGCTTGCCAGCAGACCGAAGCCTCCGGCTCGCTATTCGCGTGGGGAAACTCGGGCGGCCGTCGGGGGCTAACCCAGCTTCCCGGCAGGACTTGCCGCCGGAGCCCTGCCAGAGCAGCCGGAACGGGCAGAGCAACCGCAGCGGAACAGCCAGTGCAGCTGGATTAGCCGGAGCTACAGAGCAGCCGGGGAACCCGCGAATCCAGCACTTAGGGCCTCAGACGGTCCAGAGTAGCCGAGCAGCCAGTGCAGCCAGAGCAGCGGAGCATCTAGAGCAGCTGGCGGTTAGATGGGTTAAAGCTGAACGAAATCGAGTCCAAGCTCCTGCAGCTTCTCCCGGGTCGGAATGCCGTTTTTATCCCAACCCCGCCGGCGGTAGTAGTCGTCCAACAAGAACTCCACCTGCTCCCGCGTCAGGTGTTTTCCGGCCACCGGACCGGTAGGAACGGGTTCTTCCACCAGGCGCGCCGGCGGTTGATCGTAAGCTCGCCCAAAGCCCGGGATGTGTTTGGCGTTAAAGGCACGGGTGAGGTTCCAGATCCGCTCGGAGACCTTGAGCAGATCTTCCCAGGTATACGACCAGCCGGTGATGAGGGGGAAGATTTCAGCGTAGTGCTCCAGCTCAAACCCAATCTCGACCCAGGGGAGACGACAGATCCCCAGCGTATCGAAAAGGGGTCGGATGTGCTGAAGTTCAATGACCCGCTCCGCCTTGTTATCCAGGCGTTCCCGGTCCGAAGCGATGTCGTAAGTAATGGCCCAGGAACGGTTGTGGTGGGCGCCGACATCGGCCGTCAGGTAGGACAAGAGCATGGCCGGGGCATTCCTGGGCTCATAACCGGAGAGCTCCAGCCCCTTGACGTGGATGGCGAATTTCTCCGCCCCACTGCCCAGTTTCTCGGCGGCTCGTTTCACCCCTTCCGCCAGAAGATCCCCGATCCCCTCACGGCGGGCGATCTTTTCCAGGAGGTAAACCACCGAATCCAGATCGCCAAAGGCTACCTCCCGCCCCATCTCCTCTTTGGTGATGAGACCTTTTTCGTATGCCTCGAGGGCAAAGGCGACCACGGCCCCGCCGGAGATGGTATCCAGCCCCAGCTCATCGCAGACGGCGTTGGCGTAGGCAATCTCTTCGATGCTTTTCAAAAGGAGATTGCCGCCCAAAAGGGCGATGGCCTCGTACTCCGGACCTTCGACGTAAAACTCCTTTCCCCCCACCGTGGCCTTGGAATACTTGCCACAGGGAATGGGGCAAGAGAAGCAGCCTTTGTCGTTGATCCAGATCTTCTCCCGGAGGGTCTGACCGTTGATTTCTTTATACTTTTCAAAGAAGCCCGTTTGGAAGTTCCGCGTTGGGAAAGAACCCACCTCATTGACCCAGTCCGTTACCCCGGCCGTTCCGTAAGGAGTCCATTCCTTGAACCCCGGCTTGCTGAAGACGGCCTGGTACATCTCTTTGCCTTTTTTGAAGGCCCCCGCCGGGTCGGCCAGCGGAATGGATTTAGTCCCCCGAATGGCAATAGCTTTGACCTGTTTGGAACCAAGGACGGCTCCCACCCCCGTCCGTCCGGCCTGGCGGCCGAAATCGTGGGAGAGGCAGGCGAAACGAACCAGTTTTTCGCCAGCCGGGCCAATGGTGGCGATTTGGAAATCCTCCCCCAGCTCCTTTTTCAGGGCCTTTTCGGTGGCGAAGGAACCCTGGCCCCAGTAACGCGTGGCGTCGCGAATCTCCACCCGGTCGTCATCGATGACGATAAGAGAGGGACGAGCAGCTCGCCCTTCGATGATGACGGCATCGTAGCCGGCGTATTTCAGTTCCGGCGCCATGTGCCCGCCCATATTGCTGTCGGAATAACCGCCGGTGGCCGGGGACTTGGTCCCAAACTCGATCTTGCCGGCTGAGGGCAAAAAGACCCCCGAAAGAGGTCCCGAGGCGATGACCACCTTGTTCTCGGGGGAAAAGGCGTCAATCCCCAGCGGGATTTCATCGTAAAGGATCTTCGCCACAAAACCACGGCCGCCCAGAAATTTCTTGGCCAGGTCTTCCGGCGTCGGCGTCTTGGTGATCTGACCAGTGGTCAGGTTCAGGCGAAGAATGGTTCCACCATAACCATAAAGCATTTTTGGTCACCTCCCCGTAACGATTTCTCCCGTGGCGTCAAAGAGGGCCCCCGTCGGACAATACCGGATGCACTCGCCGCAGGCCGTGCATTTAAAAGGAGCGCTGCGGCTGGTGTGGGTGAACATGACTCCCTCCGGACAGGCGGCCACGCAGGCCATGCAGGCGATGCATTCGTCCTCGTGCACTCTATAAACGCCATCTTCCAGGTGGATGGCGTTCACCGGGCAGACCCGGGCGCATTCGCCGCACTGCGTGCAGACCTTGACCTCATAGTGACCCGGGGCCGGAAAATGGCCCGTCACTTTCAATGTGGCCAGTTTCGGGTTATTCTCGCCGAAATTGGCCAGGGCGCAGACCAGTTCGCAGGTCCGGCAGCCGGAACACAGTTCGTCCTTCACCGCTAACTTCAAAGCTCTTCCCCCCATGTTTTTTTATTACACCACGTCCAGGGACTCAAACGTGGTTAACGTAGCAGTTCCTCACGCAGGCGTCTTCCGACGATTTCCGGTTCGCCTTACTCAACCGATCCGACACTCCGGTTCCCCCTCCTTCGAGGCAGTTGAAACAAGCTTCATAAGGATCCACAGCGCTCCTGAGACTGCCACTGCACCGATGCCCCAGACCGCCCGGAACCCCACGTTATCCATCAGGAAGCCAGAAACTGGAGGGACGACAAGCCCCATTAGCGAGCCCACCGAAGACAGGGCAGAAATGAAGCTGGCCCGCTGTTCAGAGGAAACCATGTCGTGCAGCCAAACTGACGAAGCCCCCTGATGCGTGCCAAGGGAAAGCTCGAACAGGGCCGCACCGCCCAGAAAAAGCCAGACATTCGGTTGGGTGATGAAAATCAGCAGACTGATCAGCACACCACTGTACCCGATAATGGACACATGCATTGGAGGGAGCCGCCGATTCAGTACCGTGCTCAGGGCATTTCCGCCCCCCCAGGGTCAGAATTAGTAAGGTAAGGATCGGCCCGAAGTAGGTTGCGGGAAGGCCCAGGTGTTGCAGGGCGTAGAGCTGCCACGACATGACGAACACCTGAAACGGTACCCGCCCGGACGCAGCCAGCAGCAGCACCCTCCGGTATCGCTGTGACGACAGAATATCAACGGTGTTATGACTAATAACCCGCATCAACGAAATCCCGCGTTCGCCGTAGTTTTCCGTCATACACAGTATCACCAGTACACCTGTTAAGATTGCCACGCCTCCGCCCAGTACCAGCGGCCACTTAAACCCGAAACTCCCAATCACGCTCGTGATCAGTCCGGACAGGGCGCCGATGACAAGGCTGATGGTTCTGGCCGTGGGCATTAGTGTCAGCCGTTTAGCCCCCTCACCGATCCGTTTAAGTTCGTCCACAAACCAGGATTCCGGGACGCCAGAGATCAGCGCCACCCCGAGGGCCCACAGGAGCATTGCCGTACTGTAGGCCAGGAGTCCTTCGGCCAAAGCAAACGCCGCCAGAGCCGTGCCCCAAATCAAGAAGCCGACCGCCGTTGTCTTCTTCCGACCAAATGTGTCCGCCACGTTGCCAGACGGATAATCCAGCACGGTCTTGAAAAGCGAACCAATCATGAGGACAAAGCCTATCTGGGTGTTTGACAGCCCGTTGCTGGACATGGCCGCGATATAGACCGCGCCAAACAGCTTGTCTGCAAAGGCATACAGCGAGATCACGCCAAAGTAGGTGAAAATGGCCCGCTGGAGCAACGTTGTTGTGGTGGTCACCACTTTTCCTCCCAAATGATTGTTGGACCGTACGTTCCCAGTGGTGTCCCGGGAAGATTTCATGGACGATGTCCAGCCAGCACTGCCCGGGACCCCGATAACAGCTGGGGTTGAAGTAAAGAATCGGGCGAGGCGTTCCGACTTATGCGTGCCTCGTACCGGTGAACTGTAATCGTCCGCAGGTCCCACGAATCCCTTAGACGACGGAAGGCTCCCGGATGAGCTCCCCGCGGGCGAAACGTTCCAGACCAAGCATGTCAATGGGCAAGGAGGTGGGAAGCCCAAGGATCTTCTCGGCCAGGAGTTGACCGGTCATGGGGGCTAACATGAAGCCATGGCCGGAAAAACCAACGGCCATGAAGAAACCCTTCACCTCCGGGGCCTCACCGATTATCGGTTGAGCGTCAGGGGTCATGTTATAGGATCCCGACCATTGCCGGACGAGACGAAGTCCCTTGAGCGGGGGGAGGATCTGGGTCACCTTACGCGTGACCTCTTCCAAGAAGCGCCAACTATGGCCGAGATCATGGCCGCGGGGTTCATTGGGATCCCCCTGGCCCATGATAAAGCTGCCGTGCGGCGTCTGCTGGCAATAGATGCCGTGATAGAAGGAGATGACCATGGGACCCTGCATCTGTTCCACCGGTTCGGTAACCAGGATTTGGTGACGCTCGGAGTAAGTGGGGATGGTGACGCCGGCCAGCGCGGCGACTTCGGCGGAATAGCCCCCGGCCGTGTTGACAACCACGGGAGTCTGCACATCTCCCCGGCTGGTCCTGACCCCGGTCACCCGCCCTCGCTCTACCTGAATCCCCTGCACCTCGGTGAAGGTCTGGATTTCCACTCCCAGCCGACGGGCGGCCAGGGCATAGGCCTCCACCGCGTTAAAGGGATTGACGTGGCCATCTTCCGGACAAAACGTTGCCCCCAAAAGACCTTCGGTGTTCAAATGGGGAACAATTTCCTGCGCTTCGGCCGGGGAAATCAGGTCCACCGGCACCCCCAAGGAGCGCTGCAGGGCGACGTTCTTTTTGAACTGCTCCAGCTGACGTTCGGTATAAGCTAAAATGAGATACCCCTTCTGTTTGAACTCGATATCCCGATAGTAGCCCAGCTCCTCATTCATTACCTCAAACTTTTTGATGCTGGCCCGGGCCAAACGGATATTCATTTCCGTTCCCCATTGCTGGCGTACACCTGCCCCACACCGCCCGGTAGCCCCGCTGGCCAGGTAGTTTTTTTCAAAGACCTTAATGTGCTTTAAACCCAGGCGGGCCAGGTTGTAAGCGACGGCCAAACCATTGATGCCGCCTCCGATGATGACTGCGTCGGCCGTTTCAGACATGGTCTCACCACCATAGTTTTTTCCGGCTGTATCTACCCCTGCTCATTCTTCGGCCTCGGCCAAAACGCCCAACTTCACCGGACGGGTGGGCGGGCGGAAGGTGGGCATCTTGACCTCTTCCAGAGGTATGCCGGTCATCCGGGCGATCTCCTGGGCAATCAGATGCCGGCAGGTGCGCCCCTGACACTGGCCCATTCCGGCCCGAGAGGCCCGCTTGATTTCGTCGATGGTATGATAACCACGGCGGATCAGATCCCGGATCTCCTTCAGGGTTATATCTTCGCAGCGACAAATGATGACCTGTTCCTCCAATTCCTCCGACATGCTCATTTCCCCCTTACTCCCGGTAGCTACGCCCGGCGGGCGATGTTTCTGACCACCTGGGACAATTCCTTGGGCACGACCACCCAAACCAAGGGCGTTGCCAGTTTATTTTTCCCTTTCTGGACGCGGATGACCCGGCCTTGCCCCACCGCCTTTCCCTCCCGGTCCAAGGCCACGACCGTTTCGTCGCGGTCCGGAAGAGGTGAAAACTCGTAGGGTATCTTGAGGAGAGCCTCATTCGGCGCATAGGTTTCGTCCACGACAAAAATGGCCAAACCGGGGCAGGCCGCCACGCAGTTGCCGCAACCGGTGCAAAGATCGTAATTGACCTGGGGAATGTCATTAATATCGGCAAAAGGCAAAACCGCTCCCGTGGGACAAGATTCGTAGCAGGGATTGCAGGGAATACGCTCAAAACACTCAAAAACGGCCACCGGCCCTCGCGCCAATCGTTCAGCCGTCGGCCGGTTGGCTTGAAGTTGCGCTTCTTCCGGTAAACCATCCTTCCGCAAAGGCAAAACCATCACCTTCCTTCGTCTAACTCGAGACAGCCCGCCGGCTCAGGCTGAGGCGGCTTTTTGGCCGCGGGCGTGGAGCTTTTCGAGACCGCGGCGGATCTTTTCACCCATCGGCCCGGCTCGCAGTTGGGCCAGTTCGCGGCGGGCCTTTTCCGCTAATTCGGCAAAGTCCGGGCACAGCCCAAGGGAATGACTGGCGGCTAGACCCGCCAACCGGCCGGTGACCATGGCGCTGGAGGCTTCTTCAACGCCGGCCGCGTCGCCAGCCACAAAAATCCCGGGAACGGAGGTCTCCTGGTTTTCGTCGTGCCAGGGAACGTGACCGCCCAGTTCGGGAATGTATTCCATCTGGCAACCGGCCTGCCACAAAAGTTCTGTCAGCGGCGACAAACCGACGGCCAGGCAAAGGATGTCGGCCTCCAAATAACGTTCCGTTCCCGGAATCCCCTGCCAGCGTTCGTCCAACTGCCAAATGGTGACCCCCTCCAGGGAGTCACGACCGTGAGCACTTTTTATGCTGTGCGCAGTCAGGATGGGGATACCCAGCCGCCTGATCTTTGAAGCGTGAACGGCATAGCCGCCGATGCTCGGGGCAGCCTCCACTACCGCAGCGACGTCGACCCCGGCCTGGCGTAACTGGTAACTGACGATGAGGCCGATGTTCCCCGCTCCCACCATCACCGCCCGTTGTCCCGGCTTCACCCCATGGACGTTCATCAGGGTTTGTACGGCCCCGGCCCCGTAAATGCCGGGGAGGTCGTTATTGGGAAAGGCCAGGGTCTTTTCAGCCGCACCCGTCGCCACCACGAGACGCCGCGGCCTGACTTTAATCAATTTTTCATTCTGCTCGAGGGTAACGACGCCGTCGGAATATACGCCCAGAGCGGCCGCTTCCAGCATGATCTCCAGTCCCGGGCGGGATTGGGCCTGTTCCGTCAAAAGGCGGGCGATTTCGATCCCCCGGGTCCCGGCATGTTGCTGACGCGAACCGAAGAACTTGTGGGTCTGCTTGATGAGCTGCCCCCCCAACCGGTTGGCCGAATCGGCCAAAAGGACCGTCGCCCCACACTGGCTGGCGGCGATGGCCGCCGAAAGACCGGCCGGCCCTCCTCCGATAACCAGAACATCAGTTTCTCGCAAGTAAATCACCCTTCCCCTTTTGTCGTTCCACCCGCATGCCGGCCCGGAGTTTTTCGACGCAGACCCGGACATTGGGGACGCCGTCGACGACCATCAAACACGAAGAACAGTTACCGATGGCACAAAAAAATCCCCGGGGACGGTGCAAAACCGGGCTTTCGCGTAAGACCCTAATTCCGGCATCGTGAAGGGCGGCCGCAATGGGTTCTCCCTCGTAACCCTCCAGGGGTTGCCCTTCGAAGTAGAAGGTGACTTTTTTCCCCTCTGGAAAATCCAAAATGGGGTGATCTTTGATGCGCACAACCGATCCCTCCGGACTTTTTATTCTACGGCCAGGCGGTGGGCCATGGATCTGCCCACCGGCGGCTACTTTTTTCTCTTGGATGGCCGGGTTCTATTGGATGGCCATGATGGCCTCGCGCAAATGCTCCAGGTGCTTTTCCATGATGCGGGCTGCACCGTCGGGGTCCCGCGCCTTGATGGAATTCAGGATTTCCCGGTGTTCCAGGCATAGCTCCTCCCAACGAGCCGGGTCGAGCAGGGCCTGCTGGCGGTGCTCTTTGAGCAAGTTCATCTGGAAGCGAACCAGCTCCTGAAGGATGGTATTGTGGGCGGCGCGGGCAATGGCCAGATGGAAATCGAGATCGCGGTCTTCCTTTTCCGACGAATGAAATTGGGAGGAAAAGAAGGTCTCCAGAACTTCTTCCAGATAGTTCAAGTCTTCCTCGGTAGCGCGCTCGGCGGCCAGCCGGGCCATCTTGATTTCAATGACCTGGCGGACCTCCAGGACGTCCAGGAGGAGGGCCTTCTCCATGATGCGAAAGTTCCCTTCTTGATCCAGGAGATTGGTCAGGTTTGGCTGGAGCAAGAACCGGCCGCCTCCCGGACGGCTTTCGATGATGCCTCGGGCTTCCAGGACCCGAAAGGCCTCGCGCAAGATGCCGCGGCTCACCCCGAATTGGAGCTCAAGTTCTCGTTCCGAAGGAAACTTCTCGCCCGGTTTAATGGCCCCGGAACGAATATATTCCATGAGTTGCTCTACTACCCCTTGGTAGAGGCGCTGGCGAGCAACGGGCTGAAAGGCCATAATCCTCCCCCTTGAAAAGCCACGTTCAAAAGGAGCCACTTGTGCGCGCCTTGCCGCCGGCAGTTTTACGTCGATCACATCACCGTACCTGCTTTGATCGCGCCGCGGTTCGGCTTCAGCTCGCAACGTTGGTTAGGATACGCCAGTATTGTGACACGGCAGTCCCGCCGCAATTACAGACGCCCGGTTAGCCTGCGGTGACTTTGCTTAGCATTGACGAGCAGAAGTGCTGTCGCTCGCCGCCAAGCAACTGGGCAGCCCAGTTGCTTGGTTATTAAGACCTATTCGACGTCCGCGCAAAAATTCCTGCCATCGTCTATGGGAAAACAAGTTTCTGAGTTTTACTTTACTGAACCTTTGGCGGGCTTCTGACAAAGTTGAAGTTTTAGAGCCCGGCTAGCTCCAATCTTCCTATTCAGCAGCCACCGGGCGCCTTTTTTGTCGGACAGCGGCCTCGAGAAAAGATGGCGATGAGAAGTCAAACCTTCGTTTATTGCTGGGCCAACTCGTTTACCATCTCCGAAACTCATCTGGCTCCCAAAAAGTGCAGGGCTGCGGTGATTTCTTCATCCGTTAGATCGTCAACCAGCTCCATTTTCCCTATCGCGACGGGGAGGACGAAGCGGATTTGTCCGCTGCGGGCCTTTTTATCGTAGCCCATGGCGCGCAGAAGTTCCCCCGAAGAAAGACCGGGAAGCGTGGTGGGTAAACCAAACCGTTTCAACAGCGTTTCCAGCCGGGCGAGCAAACCAGGGGCCCAACCCCGCCTTTCTGCGAGATAGGCGGCTCCAATCATGCCAATGGCCACGGCCTCGCCGTGCCGGTACTGGCTGAAGCCCGTGACCGCCTCCAGGGCGTGCCCGATGGTGTGGCCGAAGTTGAGGATGGAGCGGAGTCCCTCCTCCCGCTCGTCGGCCGTTACGATTTCCGCCTTGGTCTGGCAGGAGAAAGCGATGATCGCTCGGACGACGTCCAACTCCAGGGCCAGGATGGCTTCGGCGTTTGTTTCTAGGTAAGACAAAAACTCCGCACTGCGCAGGACGCCGTATTTGACCACTTCGGCCAGACCGGCGCGTAATTCACGCTCCGGCAAGGTCCGCAAAGTGAGCGGATCAATTAGAACGAGGGCCGGTTGATAAAACGCCCCGATGAGGTTTTTCCCCTGGGGATGGTTGACGGCCACCTTTCCCCCGACGGATGAATCCACTTGGGCGAGAAGGGTCGTTGGTATCTGGACCAAAGGCAGCCCGCGGAGATAAGTGGCGGCGAAAAACCCGGCCAAGTCCCCTACCACTCCACCGCCCAAGGCCAAAACCGGGGAGCGGCGATCAAGCTGCAAGGAAACGGCCTGGTCATAAAGGCGGGAAAGCCAGGTCAAAGACTTGGCCTCTTCGCCGTCGGGGACTATCGCCCAGTGGACCTGGAAGCCAGAGGCGGCGAGGCTGGCAGTGATGGTTTGAGCATAAAGGGAAGAAACGGTGGCGTTGGTGACCACCAGGGCTCTTTTGGAAACGGGCAAAAGGGCAAGATACTCTCCGATCCGGCTTAACCCGCTGCTCTCCAAAAGAAGATCGTAGCTGCGTTCGCCCAATTCAACGCGCAACCGCGAGGTGAAGAACTGGTCTTTCAAAGCAGCCATGATCTGGGCGACCACTTCTTCTATCGTTCGACCGGTGGTATCCACTTTCAGATGGGCTTTGCCGTAAAGGGGCGACCTTTCGGTCAAAAGGGCTTTAACCCGCTCCATTTGCCAGGTCCGAGCGGCAGCCGCCTCCACTTCTGGCGGAGGCAGCAAGAGGGGCCGGTCTCTCTTTTCCCCCAATCGCTTCAGGGTTTCTTCGGGGGTGGCCTCCAGGGCCACCACCAGCCCGGCGGCCCACAACCGTTGGCGGTTTTCCGGGTCCAGGACGACCCCGCCCCCGGTGGCCAGGACGAAGGGAAAAGCGGCCTGGGTCAGGAGGTCGCGCAGGGTTTCCTTTTCCAGCTGGCGAAAGGCGGCCTCGCCGTAGCGCTGGAAGTAATCGCCGATGGACATTCCCGCTTTTTTTTCGATTTCCTGATCGAGGTCGTAAAAAGGTAGGTCAAGGCGGGCCGCCAGAGATTGGCCCACCTTACTCTTTCCTGTCCCCATGAAGCCGATAAGGATGATGCTTTCGCTCACGTTATCTCCCCTTCAGTTGTCGCAGGTATCCTTCGTAATTGCGTTTTACTTCTTGTAGGCTGTCGCCGCCGAATTTTTCCAGGAAGGCCCGGGCGACTTCAAAGGCGACGACGGCCTCCCCCACCACGGCGGCCGCGGGGACGGCGCAGGTGTCGGACCTTTCCACGCTGGCCAAGAAGGGTTCCTTGGTGCGCAGATCGACGCTGGCCAGCGGACGGTAAAGGGTGGGGATGGGTTTCATCACGGCCCGCAGAACCAGGTCCTCCCCATTGGTGATTCCGCCCTCCAGACCTCCGGCGTGATTGGAACGGCGGAAAAAGCCGCGTTTCTCCTCGTAAAGGATCTCGTCGTGGACGAGGGAACCGGGACGGCTCGCCGCCTGAAAACCCAGGCCAATCTCCACTCCTTTGATGGCCTGGATACTCATGAGGGCTGCTGCCAGCCGCCCATCCAGACGGCGATCCCAGTGGACGTGACTGCCCAACCCCGGTGGTAATCCTTTGACCCGGATCTCAAAAATCCCCCCGAGAGAGTCCCCGGCGGCCTTGGCCCCATCGATGGCCGCCATCATCGCTTGGGAGAGGTTCGCATCCGGGCAACGGACGGGACTTGCTTCCGTCTTTTCCTTTAGTTCCTCCCAGGTCAGGGTGTCCCAAGGGGCGGGTCTTTCCGGGGCAAGGCCCGGTTTTTCCGCCGCCCAGGGAGGCGCACCCACGCCGCCAATGTTCAGGACAAGTGAAAATACATCGATGCCAAACTGATTCAGGAAGGCGCGGGTCAAGGCGCCAATGGCCACGCGTATGGCTGTTTCGCGGGCACTGGCCCGTTCCAGGATGTTCCGCAGGTCTTCCTGGGCATATTTCTGGGCGCCGGCCAGATCAGCATGTCCCGGACGCGGGCGGGTCACCGGTTGCATTTTTACTGAATTTGAGGAAGGTGAGACGCCATCATGTCCCCGGCCAGCGGTGACCCCCTTTTCCGGCGAAGAAAAACCATGGTTTGGGGGCTCGATGGCCATCGCTTCCCGCCAGTTCTCCCAATCCCGGTTGGGTATGAGCAGGGCGATGGGACTCCCTATGGTGAGTCCAAAACGGACCCCGGACAAGATGACTACGGCATCAGCTTCGATCTCCATCCGCTGGCCGCGGCCGTAACCGGCCTGCCGGCGCCGCAATTCCCGGTTGATGGCGGAAACATCGACGGGAACGCCGGCCGGGAGACCCTCCAAAATCCCGACTAAAGCCTGACCGTGGGATTCTCCCGCCGTCAAATACCTCAACAAAGAAGATTCCCCCATTCCGCTCGGTGTTACCGTCATGGCGACGCTCCAATTTCTGCGTCCCTTCATCAGTGCCCCTTCTCGACTGGTTCAAAGGGATTCCGGTTACCATAGGTCGGCGGAGCCGCGGGGGCGGTGGCCTTACTCCGCTCGTCCACTAAAAAACCCGCTGTCAGCTTGGCCTGAAGGTTTCCTTTGGCGTCTGGTTTTAAAGCAAGACTGCTGATCAAGACCGGCCGAGGTAGTTTCTCCAGAGTGTCCACAAAGTTGGCCACCGGACCAAATTTTCCGGCAAAGACAATGTCGACGGGGAAACGGGTAAGTTCACCGCTAGGGGTGGGTGGCAAAAAACGAAAGGAGAGGATGTTCACACCTGCCGCGCGTGCTGCCGCCTCAATGTCTCTGACCAAGCCGGCCGGGTTTAGGGCCGGCGGCGCTACCCGTTCCAGTAAGGCCAGCTCTTGCTTCAAGGCGGCAATCTTTTCATCCAGCTCTTTTTCACCGGTAACCAGGCCTTTGACTTCATGCAGTCGCGTCTGGTACCGCTCCAATTCCTGGGAAAGGGCCCTTTTTTCTCGCCAGAGAGGGTCATAAACGCCCTGAAAGAGAACGGCACCAACCAGAACCAGAGCCCCCAGGAGCAAGAGATATTTTTCCCTTTTAGTAAGGTGCGACCAACCTCTCATCAGCGCCTCTCCCTTTTGCAGCACCTTTCATTTTGAACCGCGTTCCCTTGGAAGCCTTATCGCCCGTTTCCCTCCCAACCTTGGGAGTTTTAGCAAGCGGGGCTAGAGAATATGGCTAGTCCACCGTGGTCAACTCCCGTTCGGTTTCACCGGTGTTTGGTTCCCGTTGCCGGGTGGATTGGCGGCTTTAGGTAGACCATGCCGGCGGGCGGTGATTTCAAAAGAGAAGCCCCTGGCGGTGGCCTCAGCCGTTACCCAGCTGACGGCCAGATCATCCAAGAACCCGGAACCTTGCAATCCTTCCAATAATCCCGCCAGGCCGGCCAAAGTCTCGGTTCGGCCCCGAATGAGCACGTCGCCCTTTTCCGTGCTGCTGATCTCGTTGAGGATTACCGGCGGAGGAACGCGCTGGGCCAGCCCCTGGAGGAAAGGACCCCAACCCGCTACGACATTCTGCCCTAGACTGGCCCGCCTGGCGGTCACGGTCTTGGTCAGTTCATCCAGCTCTTTTTTCTTGGCCAGGACGGCAGCGTACTGTCCCAGCTCATTTTTGGCCGCGTTCACCGCCTCTTTGGTCAAGACGATATCTTTTACCATGGTCAGATAAGACTGGACCAATGCCCAAATAATGAGAATCACGAGAAAAAAGACCACCAACAGCCACCCGCGACCGGTAGCCCGTCTTTTCCGGAGATTGTCGGGTAAAAGGTTGACCTTTACGCTCATAAATTCTCACTCACTTCGGAGGGCCGAGCCGAGGGCGATGAAGTATTCTGCCCCTAAAGGCCCGGGGCCGGATTTTTTGGCCGACCGCGATTTTTCCTGGGCCAAGCTGTCACCGGGAACAAAGGGAACGACCACCTGAAAACCGTTCTCCACTCCCAGCCGGTTACTCAAAGTGGCGCCGAGATAATCTTGCAGAGATAAAGCCAGGCCCGGCAGCCCTGCCCCCCCTCCCAGCAGAAAGACCCGCTGAAGACGAGCCCCCCGCCGCTGAATGAGGAAATATTCCAGGGAACGCCGGACTTCCATAAAAAGCTCTTCCAGCTGTGGCCAAAGGACAGCGCGAACCCTTGACCCTTCTTCAAGACCTTCCTGCCGTTTGAGCTCTTCGGCCGCTTTTGGTTCCAGGCCAAGTTCTCGGCTCAGCAATTCGGTTAAGCCGTCCCCGCCGGGGCTGAGGCTCCGGGTAACCTGGGGTATCGCGCCGGCAAAGATGGTCAGTTTGCTACTTTTGGCCCCGAGATCCAAAGCGGCCCAGGCCGCATCATCTCCCGCCGGCAAAAAAGAAAATAACTCCAGGGCCCGCGCCAGCGAGTTGGCTTCCAGATCAAAGGCTTTTATCGACGCGGGCCTAAAGCCGGAAAAACGTAAAGTCTGGAGAAGAGCCTCAGCCACCGGGCGCGGGACCGCGGCCAAAAAAACCGTCATCTGGGCGGAATTGCCCGCAGGGTCCAGGATATCAAAGTCTAAAACGGCCTGTTCGGGAGGCAAGGGGAGGTGCTGCCCGGCCTCCCATTTTAAAGCCTCCCTGAGCTCGTCCCGGCTCATGCGAGGAAATTGGGCCAGGCGGATCACAGCCGCACCATGGCTGACAGTGGTGACAACGTGACGAACTCGGGATGCCCGTAGCCGGCGCAGGAGCTTCCGGGTGGCTTCCGCCGCTTCTTTTGGGCGCAAGATCAGTCCGGTGTCACTGATCACCCCTGCCGGCAACGGCTCCGATCCTGCCGCCAGAATTTTGGCCTCCCCTTTTTCTCCCTTGACCAGGACTCCCTTGACGGAAGAGTTCCCAAAATCGAGGCCGAGGGAGAAGCCCTGTAGCTTACTCCTGACGGCTTTTGCCCCTTGGGCCCGCCGGAACATAAAGACGGTCAAAGAAAATAGAAGGAGGATGGCCCCGCCAATAGCGCCAGGATAATAACGATAAGGATGATCTTCCAGGTAAAAAAGATACTCAAAGAATGCCGCTCCCCCCGCTACGCCGAGCACAAAGATAGCCCCAAAGAGCAGGAGGAGTACACGCTTTAGGCTAAAGCCAAGCCGGTCGATCGCCATCACCGCCATTCCTTGCCTCAAAACCCGATTTTCCCATAATTCGACATTGTTTCTCTTTTTCCCTGCGCCAGCCGACAAAAAGATGTAAAAAGCTTGTACGCATTTCCAAAAGGCATTATACTTAAGGCAGCCGGAGGAGATTGGGCGTGGCCTTGGGAGAAAAGAAAACCGGAGCAAAGCAAAATCCTTCTGGATCAGAAAGTGGTGCCCTGCTAGTCACTGTCCTTCTGGTGACGGCACTTCTTTCTCTTTTGGCCGTGGCTGTTCTCAATTATTCATCCCTCAGCCTCAATGCCACCTCTTTTTACGGCAAACGGACGGTGGCCCTCTATCTGGCTGAATCGGGAGCCAACGAAGCCCTGTACCGGTTGGATCTGGACGCGGCCAGCGTGGTCTCGCGCCGTTACCCAGCGGATCCGCCTTCCTTCACCAACCCGGCCGGACTCTTCGGTTCTGACTCTTCCTATCAAGTTTGGGTGAGCGAGGTCTCCCCCGGTTTAAAAAGTATAACCGCCAAAGGCACCTACCAGGGTCTCTCCGCCGTCATCACCGTACGCGCAGCGCTACCCAAGGGGATTCTTTTCCCGCGGGCCATTGTCGAAACTACCCCTGGCCGGCCCTACTATCTTCCCGATTATAAGGTAACGCCGGTCACTTTTCAATTACCAGAGGTCCCGTCTGGGATAAATTCCAGCGGTGACCTTCGTTTAAGAAACGGTGAAACTCAGACCCTGGATCCTGGTACCTACTGGTTTGAGTCCATCGACCTCAATAACCTGGCGACCTTAAAAATCAACGGTCCCGCCACCATCTACGTGACGGGGAAGACAGGTAAGGGAAATCGGGAAAAAGAAGAAGAAGACGGAAAAGTTCGCCTGCACCTTGGTGCGTCTCTGGAGACCACGGGTCCGGTGGTCTTTTACGTCGACGGTGATCTCGAGGTTTCGGATGCCTCCACTGTCCAGATCGGCGGTCCCGCTCAGCTTCAGGTAGCGGGGGATTGGCAGGTGGATTCCCTTTCTTCCTTTTTGACTGCCGCCCCGACGGCCTTGTACGCGGGAGAAAACGTGAGCATAAGCTCCCTTTCTCAGGTAGGTAACCCGGTCTCTCCCGCCAACCTGGTGGTGTACTTACCCACCGACCGGACGGGGGCCGAGGTAGAGTTGCAGCGCTTCAGTATGTTTTATGGCGGCCTTTATGCCCCCACTGCTGACGTAACCATTGATTTCTCTTGGGTTACGGGAAGCGTGGTCGGATCCATTGTCAATTTGCACAACCTGGGCAACGTCACCTACGATCCGTCTTTAGCCGAGATCGTGGCTCCCGGCGGCGGCTGGACAGTAGAAAGTGGCAGTTGGGGGGTGGGGCCATAGGCATGGATCACAAAGCATTACGTGGCAATGGTCGCTGCAATGGTCGCGTTAATTATGTTGAGGGTGGGGTAATGAGGTGCGAGCAAGATCATATCTTTCCCTGGAGATGGTCTGGGCAAAATCCCATCTTCCGCGGGAGAAGGTCTGGACAAAATCCCGTCTTCTGCCGGAGAAGATGCGGGCAAAATCCCATCTTCCGCTGGAGGAGGTGCGGACAGGATCCTATCTTCCACTGGAGATGGTCCAGGCGCTTCGCGAACTCTTGGGCGAGGGTAAGCAGCCCCGCAGCGTCGTTACCGCTAGGGCCGCTAACGCTCCTGGATGAGCGCATAAATCCGTCCGTTATTGGGGTTATGGGCCGGCATTTTTCGACCACAACCGAGGCCGGACGCCGTCAGGGCGGCTTTACCCTGGTGGAGGTCCTGGTGGCCATGGCCATCTTGTCCCTGGCCTTGCTTCCCCTCTTTTCGGCCTTCTGGGTGGGAACGGCCAACATCTATGCCGTTGGTTCTTACGCCGAGGCCAACGCCCTCCTCCGCCAGGCCGTGGAAGAGATCAAGGCTACCCCCTTTCCGCTTTTGACGGCCGGAAACTACACCCGGGAAGCCTACGCCGGTTCGACTTTCACCCTGACCTATACTATTTCCGACGTCACGACCATGCTCGACCGGCAGGGTCTGGTAGTGCTGAAAAAGGTCTCCCTGGCCCTGGAAAAAGGGGGACGAACCTATGCCCGGGCCGAATTCACCGTCTACCGGACCCGGCTCTGATTCTGGATCTACCTGCTACCTGGCCGCATAAGTGGAGGGAAAAAGGAGGTGGTGGCCGTGGACGAAAAAGGGATGACCCTCGTGGAAGTCGTGGTGGTGATCGTCATCGTCGGGCTTTTGATGGGCCCACTTCTTTCCCTTTTCAGTCAGGGCTATCGCCTCAGTGCCCAAGCCACTGGGCAAAGCCAAATCCAAAACGAAGCCAACCGGGTACTGGCCGAGATATGCGAAGGGAACGCGCCCGCCGGGCGGCCGGGATTGCTTCAAGCCGAGGCGGTGGCCGTTTCCCCTGTAGGCCTGGCCTTGCGCAGCGGCGGTCAAGTGGTTACCTATTACCTGGCCAGCGGGTCCATCTACCGCAAGGTCGCCGCGGTTACGGGGCCTTTGAGAGTGGATCCATCTGGCGGTGAGGCCATCCTGAGCGGCGTCAAGAGCTTCACGGTTGGCCCGGGAGGCCTTCTTTATTCCCTCCGGTTGGAAATGGAACACCCCAATCCCGACGGTACCGTCAACCGCTTCACGCTCCAAACGGCCGTCCGCCCCCGGAATCTCCATCCTTGAAAAAGTTCGGCGGTTGCAAGATCCACCGGCTCACCTTGTTAAAACCCTTAAAAACCTTAAAGCCCTTAAAAACCTTTTAATCCCCTGCTGAAACCCCTGCTAACCCTTGTTAAAACTCTTGTAATATAATGGCTCTTATGACTATTATTGACCGCTCAGAGGAGCGGCCATTTTAATTTGGCAGCGGAGTCCCCCGATAAAAGTAAGAACAGCTTTTCCGGCAGCAAGATGGTGGCTGCTCAGGCCAGACCCCTCATACGAGGCGCCCTGGATCTTACGCCCGGCGTTTTGTTCAGGGCCAGAGGGAGAAATACCAGCTGACCAGCTCCGGGCCGGCCAGGATCGTTAGAAGGGCTCCCAAAGCCAGAAATGGTCCAAAGGGAATGAAGTCCCGCCGCCCCTTAACCCGGGTGGCCAGCAAAAAAAGGCTGACCAGAGCTCCCGAAACGAAGGCCAAGAAAAGGGCCAAAAGGAGCATGGGCCAGCCGAGGTAAAGCCCGAGGACTCCGGCCAGCTTGATGTCGCCCCCGCCCATCCCACCTCGGCTGATCATGGCGATGAAAAAGAGGAGACCGCTGCCTGTGACAAGGCCGAAGAAGGCTTGAGTCCAGGTCAGGGGACGAAGGAAAAGCAGCAAAAGCAGACCGCCGGCCAGGCCAAGGAGATTGAGGGGGTTGGGGATGATCTGGTGTTCCAGGTCGATAAAGGTGATGGGGATCAGCAATGAGATAAGGAATGCGTAGAACAAAAACTGCGGACTTAAGGCATAGCGAAGGTACAAAAGGAGAAAAAGTCCGGCCGTCAATATCTCGACCAGAGGATAGCGCCAGGAAATGGGAG
>Ga0334722_10001492_pt1 | contig 29051 bp, 28 predicted proteins | sample C3_bottom_MG_FD_207210 | JGI IMG/M metagenome (GOLD analysis project Ga0334722, IMG submission 207210) | Sediment microbial communities from Yellowstone Lake, YNP, Wyoming, USA - C3_bottom | ecosystem: Environmental > Aquatic > Freshwater > Lake > Sediment | place: USA: Wyoming | collected... | reverse complement strand
TATAGTGGGCAAAGAACCCGGATTATATACAATAAAAGACCTCATTGAGAAAGGATGATGTTATGGAACAGAAATTCACGAAAGATGAAATACTCTCGGATCCTTACAAACTGGCAAGATACATAAAAGAAGTCAAAAAATCCACTCCCGTCAAGGTTTATATTGACGGAAACTTAGAAAACGCTGATTTCGGAAACATAACCTATTTCGGCAGCGGCAACTTCTGGGTTCTCATAGGCGAATACAGTGATGTCAAAAAATTCATGGAAGACCATAAGGATAAAATAATAAAATATCATATGGAAAACGATAGAAGAAATTCGGCTATACCACTTCTCGACCTTAAGGAAATAGATGCACGAATAGAACCAGGCGCAATAATAAGGGATATGGTTACCATCGGAAAAAATGCCGTAATAATGATGGGAGCGGTTATAAACATAGGTGCCGAAATTGGAGAAAACACCATGATAGATATGAATTGCGTAGTAGGCGCAAGGGTTAAAATAGGTAAGAATGTTCACGTAGGTGCAGGAAGCGTTCTTGCAGGTGTTCTGGAACCTCCGAGCAGCACGCCTGTGATTATCGAGGACAACGTAATGATCGGTGCCAACGCGGTAATACTTGAAGGGGTAAGGGTCGGAAAAAATGCGGTGGTTGCAGCAGGTTCGGTTGTAATAGAGGATGTCCCCGATGGAGTGGTGGTAGCAGGAGTTCCCGCAAAGATAATAAAAACAGTCGATGATAGGACTAAAGAAAAAACAAAAATACTGGATGACTTGAGAGGATAAAAAAATCTCCTATGATAGAACATCAATATAATTTCTATCATAGGAGATTTTTATTATGCCAGATAAGATTTTAGTTATTTTTTACAAATTACCTTTTCTGCTGCTTCTACAACTGTTTTTAAGTCATCATATGCTTTTTCTGCATCTTCAATCGAGTATTCCATCGTAGGTATAAAATCAATATCACCATAGAAGGAAAACTCTCTTTCTTTTCTCAACCATTTCGATATAAGAGCCAGCTGCTCAACGCACTCTGCAACTTCGGCAGGCAATCTATCTTGATATTCCAATAGAAGGTAGCCTACATCGTGTTGTTTTGGAGGTTCTACCCCTATCTTTCTCAAAATACCTTTTAAAGCAAGTTCTACACCTTCCTGAGCTTCTCTTATTACGTCAGAATATGCTTTTTCCTCAATTAAAAATTTTAGCATTTTTAAGCGAATCCGAGCTTTTTCCAGATAGCTTTCTGCTAACGTGATGTTGTTCAAATGTCAAACACCTCGCCTTCCGTATAATCGGATTTTAAAACCCAATGCCATCGTTCACCGATTATTATCTTCTTCGCTCCTAACCGCTTAAGTTTCATGGAGAATTCCTGTAAAAAGTTCGTAAAAAATTTTTCTTTATCATATAATATCAAGACATCCTCAGTCATATCTAAAAAAAGAAGACTTCCGGCCGTTACTTCTTCTGGAGTCTTTATAATCGGAGATAGGGTGGTATTAATCCCATTTTTTCTCAGGCTTTCTATCCATGAAGCTAAAAACTCCTCGACTTTATTAAATTGTTTCATGCGTTTAAGGCGTCCTGATGGAAGATTTTGCGCAACTATCAATAGATCTATGTCTGATTCTGGGTTTGGTGTACCTCTCGCTACTGAACCGAAGACTGCCAGCGTTATTAAATCTTCACCATATATTTTTTGGCAAGCTTCCAATATTCTATAGAGAGTATTATTAAAACTTTCTCGGAGCATGGTTAAAACTTCCTTCCCATATAGAATGGATTGTTCTGAAAATTTTATTGATAAATTTATTTTCTATATTTTCCATGTAATCCCTTCTATAATACATAAAATTTTATGTCACTACATTTACCAAAGAGCCGTTAGAAGTCTTCGTAACCTCAATCCTCGCAGGAAAAACATCCTTTAATTCGCTTATGTGGGTAATCAAGATAACCTTTTCGAAATCATCCTGTATAGCCTTTATTACCTCCATAAGCCTCTCTCTCCCCCTATCATCCTGACTGCCCAAACCCTCATCTATGACAAGGGTCTGTAGCTTTGCGCCTGCCCTCTTAGCCAAAAGCTTGGAAAGCGCAACCCTTATGGCAAAGTTAATCCTGAAGGCCTCTCCTCCGCTGTACATTTCGTACTTCCTTTCTCCCAGCTCATCAGAAATGATAATATCAAGGGTCTCCACAATATCACCTTTCTTTGTGCCTTTTTGAGTGACGAATCTCACGTTCAGCTTTCCGTCGGTTATTTTGTACAGGATTCTATTGGCCTCATCCTCAAGCTCGGGTATCGCATTTTCTATTATGAGGGCTTGAATTCCTTTTTTACTAAAAGCCTCCTTCAGCGTCTTATAATAAACCAATTCTTTTTCGAGATCCTGTATCTCCTGCATAATCTTGCTCATTTCCCGTTCAAGAGTCTCGAGCTTCTTAATATTATCTTCCAAAACGGCAATTCGTGAAGTCAACTCCAAAATCGCCTTTGAATTATCTTCCAAATCCCTCTTCAATTCTTCATATTCCCTTTTTATAATCTCAAACCCCTTAACCGAATTTAAAAGGTTTGATATGCTATTTCTTAATCTTCCTATATCTTCTTCTTTCTCTTTTAACCTTATCTTAAGATCTTCTAAGGTCTTTGTTTCAACTTTTAAATCATTCTCCCATTCCTCTAACTGTTTTTTCTTTTCTTCTATTTCGGACAACTTCTGAATTTCCAAATTTATCTGTTCATGTTCTTCTTTATCATATCCAAGCTCTTTTATCTTTTGAAGGATGTCCTTTAGAAGATTTTTTTCTTCCTTCAAGTATTCATCATTGGAAAATTCCTCTTCAAGTTTCTGCAAATGCTCTTTTAGACCCTCCAGCTCTTTTTGAATATTTGATATATTTTGAAGTCGGGCCTCTGCCCTATGATATTCGCTAAGAATATCAGCCCTTTTCTTAATCTCTGCTTCATACTGTCTTATCTTTTTATCAGCTTCCGAAATCTCCTGTTTTTTGTTAATTAGCTCATTATTTAATTCCTGAACTCTATTTTTAATAATTCTTCCTTCTTTTTGCGTCTCATCCAAAAGAAGCTTCTTTTTGTCGTCAGTAAGTTCCGAATCGCATATGGGACACTGGGATCCGGTTTTTTCAAGTTTTCTATATTTATCACTCAGCTCTTTTAGCCTTCCTTCTAAAAAGATAAGCTCAGATTGAATTTCAGAAATCCTCTTATTAACAAGGTCCTTCTTACTCAAAAGCTCATCCCTCTGTTTTTCTATCTCATCTATTACTTTTAACCTGTTGGTAAAATCAATAATATTTTTTTCCAACTGAGGCATTTCCGATATTAAGGTTGACCTTTTACTGATTTCCTGTTTAATTCTATTTATTTCATCCAATTTCATTTCCTTTTTATTTTTAATCAAAGCCTCGCATTTTCCCTGTTCGCTGATGAGCCTATAATATTCTATAGCCTTTTTATTCAATTCGTCTCTTATAGCCCTCAACTGGAGAAGTTTCTCATATTGCAAATCAATTGTGCCTTTATTTTGTATGGCTTTTTCCATTTTCCCTATTTTTTCAGATATATCAGCTATTCTTTTATTCAATTCGACATGCTCGCTTTCCTTTTTTGCAAGATCTTCCTGATATGCTTTTAATATATTTATATTTGCTTCCATATTGCTAATAAGTAAATTTTTCTGAGCAATCTTTTCTTCTATGTCTTTCCTTTTATCATTCAAAAGACCCAGCTTTTCTTCAAAAGCAATTTTTTCATTTATATATAACTCTTTTTTGGCAATTTCTTCGGAAATCCTTATTACCTCATTCCTTTTTTCAGCAAGTTCCCTTTCATACCTATTCATGTATTCCTTGGCCTTTTCTTCGAGCTCATCATAGATACCGAGACCCAATACCTCTCCCAAAACCTTCTTTCTATCATTGGGAGAATCCTCGGTGAAAATACCCGCCTTATTCTGGGGTATAAAGGAAGACCTTATAAAGGTTTCATAGTCGAGCTTGATTATTTTATTGATTTTTTCCTGTGTATCCGAAATCCTGTCACAGGTGAGGACCTTCGGAGCATTACCATCAAGCATATGAAATTCCAGAATTGAATGTGAGCCTTTCTTCCTCTTCCTTATAACCCTGTATAAATGTCCTTCTAACAAAAAGGTAAACTCCACTTCCATTTCATCTGCACCTAATCTTACAAGATCGTCCACCCCTTTTCCGCCTGCATCAACACCGCGAGCTCTGTTCCATAAACACCAGGTAATGGCATCCCATATTGCCGATTTACCGTTGCCGTTTTCTCCAACCATAACGGCTACCTTAAACCTTGTAAAATCAATGGGTGGAAGGTTTTCTCCGTAAGACATGAAATTTTTTATTCTAAGCGAAACAGGAATCATAATGTTCCCTCCAGAATTTCCCTATATAAGCTTTCAGCCCTTTTCAAAAGTTCATTTTTGTCGCACTTTATGTCTCCCCTACTCAAAAAATATTTTTCAAGGGCGGATAAAGGGTCTAATTTTTCGGTAATTTCGGCATCCCTTACAAGGGTATTTCTCTTTTTCCATTCCCTTGATATTCCCGAAAAATAAAAGGAATTTTCGTTAAAAAATTTTGCTATTTCCTTATACCTTATTTTCAAATTGGCTTCTTGAGAAAGTTTTAGGATTAATCTTACAATACTGCTATTTAATTGGAATTTAGCAGCTTCTTTTAATATATTTTCGGTTGGATTATCCTCTTCTACCTCGACCACAATTGTCTTAAAAGGCCTTGTATTTACAGGAATGAATTTATGAGTTACACTTCCCCTTTCTATGAAGACATGGCAAAAACCCTTCTCTTCCTTCTCTTCCGAAAAATCTATCCTGTCAAGACTTCCGGAATATACTGTCAATGGATTATCATGAACTACCTGATACTTATGAATATGACCTAAAGCTATATAGTCAAACTCCTCCCTCGCTATGACCCCCGTTGGAACAACTATTTCGCTCCCCATCATAATACTCTGTTCGCTGCCTACCTCGGCATTGTCAACCGATAAGTGGGCCGAAAGAACAGATGGCAAGTTCTTATCAATCCTCTGGGCCATACTTCTTACAATATCCTCTATTATGGTCCTCATTCTATCCCTCAGCTGTTCGCTCGTTAAATCCTCATCCTTCTTCAAAATGAAGCTTTTGGATAAATATGGAATGCAGGCAATCTGCAAGGGACCATTTTTTGTATCAATTAAAAATATTTCCGGCTTTGTAGCAATATAAACCCCCGGCAAATCTAAAGCCTTATATATTTCAATGGCCCTGGCCCTTCCCTCGGTATTCGGCTGATCGTGATTACCGCAATTTAAAACCACCGGAATGTTATTATCTATAAGCCTTTTAATCCTTCTTGCAAATTCCCTCTGGTGTGTATTGTTGGGTTCCCTGACCTTGTAAATATCGCCTGATATAAGAACCACATCGCAGTTTTCTATTGCATAATCCACCATTTGATCAAGAGAATTCAAAAAATCCAAAAGCCGGGTATGAAACCCTGTAGCGGAATCTATTCTTCCGTAGTTTTCCATGCCTATGTGTATATCCGCTGTATGAAGAAGATTTATCATACAAATGCCCCCTTAAAATTCAGGAAATAGCTGGTCATAACCCTTTTCCTTTAGTTCCTCTTCAAAAGGTTTATTCAAAATCTCATCATCATCCGCAAAGGTAGATACCTCCTTATAAAACCTTTCATCATATTTTCTGGTATTTATAACCACAGGCATCGGAACGGCATAACCTATGAGAAGTGCCTGTTCCTTCTGGTCCAGACTTGCAAGAATATTTCTTAACCTCGAAGCGTTGTTAACACCCGATAAAAAGGATGAAATATCGCTGTCATCCTCCAACCTGCAGGTTATTTTTGTGCCTATCTGGGACATGATCTCCTTATCTATCTGAGATGTCCTCTGGTCTACTATAAGAAGAACCACGTTGTATTTTCTCATCTCCCTCGCAATCTTACCCATTATGGTATCCTTTGAAATGGAAGGATCTAAAAATCTGTGTGCTTCTTCCAATGTAATGACGAGGGGTTTCGGTAGCTTCTGGTCGCTGCCCAAAGCTCTCTCCACCTCTTCTACATACCTTTCGTGTATCTTTCTGGTTATTATATTGGTGACCAGCATATAACCCAGCGTCTCCACCTGACCGAACTCTATAACAACATGAATGTCCTGTTTCAAACAGTTCATTATCTGCGATATTACATCAGGGGCGGTTTCCCTCATAAAAGGCAGTCTTTCTATCCTCTGAAGCTTTCTCCTCAAGGCCTGAAGGGCACCCCTGTGAGCACCAATTCCTTTGGCAAAATCTTCGTCTATTTCGCTCTCTTGAATTTTAAGAAATTCCGAAAGCCAATTTTTATGCCCGAATTTTTTTTGAAGTAAATAAATACATTCATGGGCGGTATTGTTCAAGTTCAGTTCCGAACCAAGGAGCATAATATCCTCATCCTCAATCTGGTCAAAGGAAATCACTATTTCACCGTCATAGGAGGCTTTCCTGTTGGCAGAAGACCTTGGGTCCATGGTAAATACTTTGACTTTACTTTTTCCAAAAAGATGAACAAGTCCCTTAACCTTACCCCTTTCCTCATCCTTTCCGCCATGACCGTATTCGTTATGCGCGTCAAAAATAAGGTTTACCGCTTGATTGGATTTTATAATACCCGCAAGGAGCAGCCTCGTTAAAAAGGTCTTACCGGTTCCGGCCCTTCCGAAGATACCCGTCGAACGCTCCACAAGTTTTTTTAGGTTTATACAAACAGGTATATCCATGTCGGGAGGAGTCCCTATGACAAAATTTATATCGTTCGGCTCTCCAAAGACCTTTTTTATATCCTCGGAACTTGCATACCTCGTCATCGAGCCATAGGAAGGAATGGATTTAACGGTAAGCGGAATGCCGTATTCCTTATCTATTTCAATGGAAGGCGAAACATTTACAATGCCGTATATACCAGTTCCATCCAATATTACCTCGTCTATTTCCTCATACACATCCACGGCATCGGTAAGCAGCTTTGGATTATTGGATTCATATTTTATGTCGGTAATAAGGGATAGATACAGCTTCTTTTTACCCTCTATTGTGAGGAATTGCCCTACCCTTACATCCTCTATCACATTACCTGGGAAAAGTTTGATATCAATCCCGTCGCTTATGGACCCTCTTACCACCTTCCCCAACATCTAAAAAATCCTCCTTCTAATATTTATATATCTGTCAAATTCTGCCTTCAATAACCTTACAAGCTCCTTCCCCGCATCAATGAGAAATCTTGTTCTATCCTCCTTAAATTGAGCCATAAACCTCAAAGAAGCCGCCACAAGTTCATCGCCTAAAAGGGATTCATCCGACAAAACCGTTTTTAAGAAATTGAGGTTTTCTGAAACCTCATCTATTTCTTCTTTCGTACAGGTGTATACGAAGGAATGAATCTTAGGAGGCTTGGGCGGAAGGTATCCTTTGTACTCCCCATCCTTTTTATATCCAATGAGCAAAACGCTGAACCAAGTGCCAAGAAGAGCATAAACCTGGGGTTGTTCCTCCATGAGCTCTTCTTCTGTTTTTCCAAAAGCAACCGGTTTTCTTGAAATATCCCGCCCCTGGGTCTTTACATCATAAACAATGCCAAAACAAGCAAGCCCATCATATTCGACTTTAACAAGGCTCCCGAAATCCGGTGCGCCGTATAACTCCTTAGCCTCCGCTGTAAACCCTCGCGTATCCGATTCTATAACTTCTCCCAAATAATCCATCACAGAACACCACTCCTTTTTCTAAGCAGTTTATAGGACAGAGAGGATTTCAAACCTTTTTTAATGAAATATTTATTTATATATTCGTAAAAAATTTCCTTTTCCTTATTTGTAACCACCGCCTGATTATGCGCCTCCAATAGGGAAATGGGATACCCCATACCCTTCTTAGCCTGGTCGTATGCAACGAAGTGGACCAAATTCAATAAATTCCTATCCTTTATGACCCATTCGGGAACCTCTACCCTTGCTATCTCTTCGCCTACATTAATATAGAAAAAACCTATCCTATGTTCACCATAATAATCAAGGACCTTTGACTGGCTCATGAAAACAATAGACCTCTCACCGGGCTTTAAAATACAATTAAAAAGCATGGAATCGTTGACGCCTTCTATATTTTGACATGGTGGAACATCTCCGATTTCTTCATATTCGCAATGCTGACATCCCTTTACCGATCTGCACATAAGCACCTTTAAGGTATTTACGACGTCATTCGCCCTCGAAGAGCTTATATATCCTCCTACCGGAACCTTCAGCCTCCTTGCCTCTTCAAACATCTTTAGGAAATTTTCTACGGTATCCTTTTCTATTTTTGACCTCTCAGGATTTAAGGGCCACTGTATAAGGGTTCCATCCATAAAGGCTACCTTCGGCAAGGTCCTATCGGTCAGAGTATTTATAAGTTCTATTATCTTCTCGGCTTCCATCTTCGTCCTTTTGGCAGATACAGCATCAGCCCTTATGGTTCCCTTTCTACCGTCTACCTCCTCATATATATCCTCTTCCTTGTAGAATAGAACAGGCGTACTATCCAACACCGGCTTATTATTATCACCATAAGACAATATTACATATCCGATATTTATTAGATAACAAAGAGTTATTTCATGATGATCCGGCATTATCTGGGAGCCATCGGTGGATATTATGATATATTTGCCGGACATCTCGGGCAGAGTATATACCTTATTCGGTTCTTCGATAGGAATGCCGAGAAGCCAGCTCACCTTGGCATTTTTTATCCTATTAATAATCACTTCCAGATCGTAATCCTTTTTGAAAATTTCAAGAGCGGTATTTAGCCTTCTTTTGCGCAGATCCAATTCCTTTATGTTATCATCGGACATGGTCTCTATCTGGGAAATAAGCTTATGTATATTTAACATAAAACCACTCCCGCAAAAATTTTTCTAAATATAATTATACCTTAAACCATACCCAAAAATCTTCTAAAAATAAAAGTTCCCAAAATAGGGAACTTTATATAACCTGTCTTGCCCTCTCCCTTAAAAGCCTTTCCTCTTCATTCTCAGGCTCTGGTAAGGTGACATTATGAGGAATAGGCCTTCCGTTTTTATCTATGTGTATAAAGGTAGCAAAACCTTCCAATACGGGTTCGGGTTCGTCATTTTTATAAATTTTAGCATAAGTCCTTATGCTGGATCTCCCGGTCAATACCACACTGGACTTTATGGTCAAAATGTCCCCTTTTGTCGCGCTCCTTCTAAATTCAAGGCCATGTATTTTTAAACAGACGATGCTCTCAGGTTTTTTTATAAGGTCACAGGCAGCTATAAAACAAGCCTCCACAAACCATTCGGCAATTCTGCCGGCAAATAAAGTCCCGTGATGGTTTAAATCCTCCGACTTAACAAGGTGTGCAATGCTTATTTCCTTCATCATTTCAACCTCCCTCAAACCAACTCAACTAATATTATAGCACTAACATATAGAAATACAAATCCAAAAATAAAGCAGGGTTATACTCGAATATGAACCTATAACCCTGCCATAAAAATATTTTTTAAATTTCTTACTGAGATTGACCTGTTTGTTGCTCTAATCTGGTTTGACCTAACTGACCCATTTGACCTGCTTGGCCCATTTGCCCGGAGGGCATTCCGGCTTGGCCACCCATTTGTCCTGCTCCGAACCCCTGCATTCCTCTCTGTGTTTGCTGACCGGTTGCCTGCACTCCCTGCTGGCCACCCATGAACATACCTTGCTGACCAGTTTGTTGTGTCGGTTGTTGAGCCATACCGCCCATCATGCCCTGCATACCGCCAGCCATACCCATTTGTGGCTGCTGCATTACATTGCCGAGGGATTGAAGCTGTCTGTTGGAAGTCTCTAAAATTTGGCTCATTTGCAGATAAACCTGATTTGCTTGAATTGCTTGCTGAGCCTGAATTAGTGCATTCATAGCGTTTTGAATTGCCATCTGAACCTGTCTATCGGTTTGCTGCTGCTGAGCAATTGCCTGTGCCCTTATCTGGTTGATGAGCTGCTGAAACTGAGTAGGAGATTGAACATTCCCGGGCATCATTGTTTGCTGGGGTTGTTGTCCAATTGTTTGCTGCTGACCAAATCTCGCGTTTAATTCCTCGCTCACTTCTTCATTGATTTTCTTTCCCATGTAATCCTCAAATTCCCTCTTTATCATAACTACCCTCCTTATTTATAATATTCCTTTTATTAGGTTCTCCACAGAGTTTATTTTTAAACATGGAAAAATATGTTATTTAACTTCCAGATCAGACAAATTTTTAAGGATGGCTTCATAAATTTTAAGAGAATTTAATCCCTCATGAACAATCTCTAAATTCTTCCTCGCCTCTTCTAATGATTGATAAAAATTTGAAAAAGTTTGTGGATTCATTTGTACTTGCCAAGAGGGTAAACTTTGCAGACAGGCCTTTATATCCGATAAATCCTTTTTTACCACTTCAAAGTTGTTTTCCATTGTGGTTATGAAATTATTTATCCTCTCACTGGTTTCCTTAATATCCTTATAAATCTCGTTGATTCTCATACCATCACCACCCGATAAATACTAAAAATATTTTTTCCATTTTCATTAGGATTTATAAAAATAAAAAAGCAGGTAAAAACCTGCTTAGAGAACCATCCATAAGGCAATTGCTGCAATTAGGCCCATGAAACCTCCGAAGTAAAAGGGGGCCTGTGCACCAAAGGTATTCCATAAAAGTCCTGCCAAGAAGGATGCCGGAAATAGTCCTATTCCTACAAGTGTTGCATGTAAACCTATCATCGTGGCCTTTAAATGAGGCGGTGCTATTTCTGATACCAATGCCTTTTCGACACCTTCAGTAAAGGCTATATAAAGACCATAAATCCCAAATAAAAGCCACAAATAATTCATATTTTTCACAAAGCCGAAGGCAAAATATACAATGCCGTAAAACAAATATCCAAGGACCAACAGCTTCTTTCTTCCTATCCTATCGGATAATCTTCCTGCGGGATAGGAAAACACACCGTACACCACATTATATAATAAATAAAGTAATATTACAGATGCGGCATCAAAACCTAAGTTGCTGGCTCTTAAAAGAAGGAATTGATTTGAAGAATTGCCGAGGGTAAATATAAAGGTAATTATAAGAAAAGCTCTTAGTCTTCCGTCCAATTGTGACCAAGATAACGATAGCGAATTTTTTTTGCCTATCAACTTTTCCTTTTTTTCCTTTACCAAAAATAGAATCAGAACCCCTAAAAAAGCAGGTATAAGCGAAAGAAGAAATATGATAGAATATTCACCTTTGTAATTTATAAAGAAATAATAGGCCATAAGAACTCCAATTGCTGCCCCCAAGGTATCCATGGCTCTGTGCAAGCCGAAGGCATGGCCTAATTTGCCGGCATCCGCCGATTCAGCAATAAGCGCATCCCTCGGTGCTGTCCTTATGCCTTTCCCGAATCTATCTATAATTCTTCCTAAAAGCACCCACCACCAGGAGCTTGCAAGGTATAAAAACAATTTTCCTATTGTTGAACCGCCGTAACCCAATATAGCCAAAGGCTTCCTCTTATTCATCTTGTCCGAAAAATATCCCGAGAAGACCTTGAGCAAACTCGCCGTACTTTCCGCAATTCCTTCGATAAGGCCGACCACAGCCGGTGAAGCTCCCAACTTAGTTGTTAGAAAAAGCGGTAGAAGCGGGTATACCATTTCGGAACTTATATCGGTGAGCAGGCTGACCAAACCCAAAAGTATTATATTATACATAAATTCGTAGTCACCTCACAAACTCTTAGCATTTTCATATACCTTTTGCGAAAAACTCTCAAACATATCCTTTGCCTTTTTCAAATATTCTTCGGTCTTAGATTGTAATTCTGACTTAAAGAAATCCCTTTCTTTCACCTTTTCATACCATTTAAAAAGTTTCTCCAACTCATCTTCATTCTCTTCTAATTCTGCATAAGTAAAATTTTCTCTCCCAATTTCATAATTAATCTCCTTAAAGAAATCATTACATTTCTCTATTATTTCGGCATATTCAATATCCCTCTGCTTATTAAATTCTTGAATTATCTGACTTTGGCTTTCTGCATCGGTAAATTTCGATTGAAGAATTATAAAATCCCCTCCGAAGCCTCTTACCTCCTCGCATATTTTTAAAACACCTTCAAATAAGCTATCCAAAAAGGGAAGTATGACCACCGACTGCTGAATATATAAAGCACCAAACTTTTTAAATTTCCTCCAAACCGCCACCCTCGCCGTTGAGGGTTCTGACGGTACCCTGTATATGACCAGTAACCAATCCCTCATTTCCACAAAACCACCTCTTAAAAATGAAACATCTGTTACAATTGTAACAGATGTTTCATTCGTTGTCAAAGGGATTTACATCTTTCTTTTCCTTTAAAAAATTCTTAAAAAACATATTCCTATATTCCCGCACCATATTAAATATTATTATCTCCGCTTCTCCGCAAATTAAACGCGAAATTAAATCCAGGTCTTTTTCGGGAAAAATTTGAATATCGAAATAATCCTTTATTATTACCTTTAAATATTCCTTATTTATAAGCCCACACTTTTTGCAAGGCTTCCATGGATTTTTTCTTCCGGTCACCGGCAATCAAACCCTCCTAACCCGTCAAGTATTTCGAATAAAAATTAATAAGCACCTGGATAACCAGGTGCTGGCATATAAGAACTTAGCAAAGATCTTAATACCGGCAACCTGGCAACCATAGCTCCGCTTTTGGAGCCTTAGGCCCATGGCTTTGCGTCCCCGCCTTTCGATCGGGTTTGCCCTTATCAGTATTTGAGCATTTAATTTTTGGAAAATACCAAATTTCTATTTCTGTATACATTTAGCAATTATTCGACATAAAAAAACAAAATCCTTCAAAACCCATGATAATTTTTTAGCAATTATTTTGCCCTCGCAGCAAAATAAAAAATAACTATCCACTATAAAAAGGTTAATCAAGAAATAAGGGTTATGGAGCATTATCCCATAACCCTTTATTTATATCCTCATAAGCCGGAATGCCGTGTAATTTCTTAGCCTTTAAAACCGCTCTGATAACAGCTTTTTCAACCGCAACAGATGCAAAATGACCTATGATGCTCAAATCTCCCTTTAATTCCTTTTCACCCGTTGCTAAAGTAAAAATGGTATCACCATCGTACATTGTGTGAACCGGTTTTATAACCCTTGCAAGTCCATCATGGGCCATTTGAGAAACCTTTTTAGCCTGAGCTTTTGTAAGGCTTGCACTGGTAAAAACAACTCCCAGTGTTGTATTTTGACCGGGAAATACATTAATTTTCTTCCATTCATCAGCCAATCTTTCAACGGCATTTATACATTTTTTGCGTTTCGGATCCAAAACCCCCGCTAATATCCTTCCCGTTTCAGGATGTACTACGTCACCAAGACTATTTACAACAGCCAAAGCTCCAATAATAAAATCACCAATCCTGTCAACATAAATTCCTACTCCACCCTTCATGGCTCTCTCTATACCAAAAAACTTACCTACCGTAGCCCCCGTCCCAGCACCTATGCTGCCTTCTTCCACCAATTTACCGGCATTCACACAGGCTTCATATCCCATTTTAGCATCAGGCCTCGCAAAAGGGCTTCCGATGTTTAGATCATAAATAACTGCTGCAGGCACAATTGGCACTACCGCTACCCCGGTATCAAAACCTTTATTTTTTTCTTCCAAATATTCCATAACTCCGGAAGCTGCATCAAGTCCATAGGCACTTCCACCGGCAAGTAGTACTGCATGAACCCTATCTACCAAATTTACGGGATCCAATAAATCGGTCTCACGAGTCCCCGGAGCAGAACCCCTGACATCCACTCCGCATACTGCTCCGTCTTCACAAAGAACTACGGTACAACCAGTTCCTCCCTGTTCATCGGTAGCATGACCTATTGAAATTCCGCGAATTCCCGATATATCAACCATACCATCACTCTCCATCATAGTTTAAATAACACTCTTAAGCACCAAATCCAATTATTTTTTCAATCCTATACCGGTCAAAGGAACCAAAATTTTTAATTCATTCCTCTCTAAACAATCTTTGAAATATTTTTTAACAGCAGCAACTGCAGTAGCAGAGGTGTATTCAACATAAAAACCCATTAAACACAAAATATTCCAAGCATTCTTTACTTCTTCATCCGAAACAGTTATAATATCCCCTCCGCTTTCTTTTACCGTTTCTATAATCTCATTAATTCTCGCAGGAGTTCCGACGGCAATCCCTTCTGCAATTGTCTCCTTTACTGGCACCGATTGTAAACCGTAAAACCTTCTATAAATCGGGGAACAATTCTCACTTTGTACGGCTATTATTTTTGGAAGTTTCCCTATTTCCTTAAACCCATTGTATATACCAAGAAGCATTGTCCCGTTCCCAGTAGGAACCAAAATATAATCAGGGATACCGATTTGTTCATATATTTCATAAGCCAAGGATTTTGTCCCTTCGAAAAATAAAGGATTATAAACATGAGAAGCATAGTATATTTTCTCGGCTGCAGAAGCAACTGCCTTTGCCACATCATCTCTCGAACCCGGAACTTTTACAATATTAGCGCCATAAGCTTCAATCTGCTTGATCTTACCCGGTGATGTATTTTCAGGTACAAAAATATTGCATTTTATTCCGGCAGCCGCACAGTATGCTGCAATAGAAGCTCCCGCATTGCCGGAAGAATCTTCAACAACCTCTTTTATTCCGAGCTCTTTTAACTTATTTATAAGAACAAGTGCTCCTCTATCTTTAAAGGACCCCGTCGGCATAAGATAATCCAGCTTCAAGAATATATCAATACCATAGATATTTCTCATTAAAATCGGAGTTTTAACTTCGCCAAGAGAAACAGTTATTTTTACTTCTTCATAACCTTCCTTTTTTAATATAAAAAGGCCACCGCAATCGCATTTATACTTTAAACCATCAATTGGATAGGTCATACCGCAATTTTGACATAGAAAAATCATTCAATTCCCTCCCATACAAATCTATCGTACTCCTTTATATTCCCGTGCATTCTAATCTTTTCTTCCATAATATTATAACTCTGACAAAATTTTTTTCCCTATTTTACAAACAACCTTAGTCGAATCATATTTGGAACATTTGAATTGTTCTTTCAAAGATTAACCGCAAACCTTTAAGTAAAAGTCCAAAAGCTATTAAAAACATAGGCAGTAAGGATATACCCCTTCTGCCTATTAGATTAGTCAATCTTAAATTTATTAACTATATTTGCTAAGTCAATAGCCATCGAACTTAAGCTTTGAGCTGTTGCAGCAACTTCCTCGGATGATGCTGAAAGCTGCTCCGATGACGCCGCAACTTCCTCTGCTGCCGCTGTATTCTCTTGTGTTATTGCACTTACATCATTTACCTTTAGTAAAACTTCTTCTTTTGATTTAACTATTTCCTCCATTCCTTGATATGTTCTCTCCAACAACGGCGCTATATTTTTAACTGAATCTAATATATCGGCAAATGATTTAACAGTGTTTTCTACTGCACTTGTTTGTGTTTTGATAAAGTTCTCTACTTCGCTTGATGTTTTTATAACTCCCTCAGTATTTTTTTGCATCGATGATATAAGCTTATCTATCTCATTTGTTGATTTTTTAGACTCATCTGCAAGTTTCCTAATTTCTTCAGCAACTACTGCAAATCCTCTCCCCGCTTCACCTGCTCTTGCAGCTTCTATTGCTGCATTAAGTGCCAGTAGATTAGTCTGTTCTGATATTGCATTTATCATACGAGTTATATTGCTTATCTCCTTAACTGAGGTTGTTAAATTGTTAACGTTCGTAACTACAATTTCAAAAGCATTTCTTATATCTTCAATCGATTTTATAAGCTTGTCCATTTCTTTCTTACCAACATTAGCCTTATCAGTTGCATTATTTGTTTCATTTTTAACACTTTGTAATTCATTATATACATTTTCTATATTTTTCGATAAATTGGCTATTAAATTAACAATGTCTTGTAAGCTATTTGCCTGTGATGTTGCACCTTGTGCCACTTCTTGCATTGTGTTTGCAAGTTCTTGTGAAGAAGAAGCCATTTCCTCTGATACTGCCGATAGGCTTTCAGAGTTAGTAGTTAATGTTTTAACATTGTCTCTTATTTCTCTCATCGCCTTTTTTATGTTCTCTACGACAATTTTCAAAGATTTATTCATTTGTGTAAATTCATTCTTCCCGTTTTCATCTAATTCTACTGTAAAATCATATTGACTGAGCTTTTCTGCAACAATATTAATTTGTGACATTGAAAACCTTAACATTTTTGATAATAATAAACCTAAAACTACCGATATAACTGTTAGTATTATAAATAATCCAATAAAGATATTTCGCGATTTAGAGTATACCAAATTAGCCTTGTTAACTACGTCAGCTGCAGTCTCGGCATTTAACTTTACAAGGTTATCTATAGCATTTTGCATATTTGTCGTTAAATCCTTTAATTTTTGAAGTTCTGATTCTGATATCGCGTTATTCGCTTTAAGTCCTTTTATTAACATTTCAGCATCATCAATATATGCCTTATAACTACTTTCTATTTCACTTAACATCCGCTTTTGTTCCTCATTCATCTTCGAATTTTTATATGAAGCTAAAATTTTATTAACACTATCTTTTTTCTCTTCAAATGTTTTTTCTACATTGGCATCATATTTGTTTGAGTATACCATCTGAATTAAAGCCAATCTTAATTGGTAAATTTCTGTTTCCATTTTTTTTAGTTCAAGCGACGGTAACATTCTTTCATCATAAAGGTCATTCATGTCATTACTTAGAACTTTCATATCTCTTATGGCAAGTAAAAAAACTGAACCTAAAGAAAAAGCAATGAGTAAAATAAACAAAAGAAATAAATTAATGATTTTTACATTTTTTAGAATATTGCTACTTCTTTTGGCATTATTCATTTCCAACATTTCCTCCTTCCCCCTCTTATATATATAATTATTATTAAAAATCTCCAATAATTTAATTATAAAAATATCCTATCAATCTTTTCAATTAAATTTTAACTACATAAAACAATTAATTTCCTATCTCTCTTGAAAAGTTAAAGATTTTTGTTAGCCCCACTTTCTATCCTTTTAATTTCATCAATCAAAACATGTACATCAACGGGTTTACCTATGTAATATCCCTGAACCTTGTCACATCCTATAGTTTTTAAGTATTCAAATTGTTCACGCGTTTCTACTCCTTCGGCAACTAATTTGTAACCCAATTTTGAACTCGCAAATATCAATATTTGAATTATATTTTTAGCCTTTTCATTTTCAAACATTGATTGGGTAAAGATTTTATCTATTTTAATAATATCAACTGGATAAAATGCCAAATTATTTAATGATGAAAAGCCTTTCCCAAAATCATCAAGTGCTATTTTAATTCCTAACCCTCTTAATTTGTTAAGCATATCTATATTATGGGATTCATTACTTAATATTTGTGTTTCGGTTATTTCAAGTATTACCTTTTTAGCAAAATCCATATCTTTCAGCAAAAGTCCATTTAATTCATCTTTTAATTTGTCATCAGTTAACTGTCTCGGAGAAAGATTGGCACTTATGCATATATTTAAACCCATAGAGTTTAAATAATTAAACGCTCTATAAACTTCATTTATTAAGTACTTACCTAATTCGTGTATGTAACCATTTTCCTCTGCAATAGGAATAAATTCGCTTGGAGAAACATTTCCTAAAATAACGTTATCCCACCTTAACAGAGCTTCGATCATATCTACTTTTGCTTTATTAATATCAAAAATCGGCTGATATACAACTCTTATTTCATCTCTTTTTAATGATTGCATAAGTTCATTGGAAATTAAGGCTTTCCTTCTTATATCATCTTCCATTTTTTGCTCATAAAAAACAATTTGACCTTTTCCTCTTCTTTTAGCTTCACACACAGCAATATCTGCTTTCCTAAGAATATCATCCAAGCTTTCATTCCCATTTGATTCATATACTCCAATATTTACCGTGGTAAAAACTTCTTTGCCATTGACATTAATGGCTTTTTTAAATCCTTCTATTATTTTATTTAAAATCTCAATTACCAAATTTTTTTCCTTTTGATCAAACCTAATAATAAATTCATCTCCAGAAAATCTAAATACAACACCACTGTTACCAACAATATCTTGAAGCATATTAGCTATAGCTTTCAAATAATCATCACCAAATGAATGACCATATGTATCGTTAATAAGTTTAAAATTACCTACATCTATGAAAGCTATTGTACACTTTCCTTTATCATGTGAACTTAACAATTTATATCTGTTAGGCAGATTTGTTAAATAATCATAATAACCAAATAATAAGTACTTTTTATTATTCAAATATATCACCTCAAATACCTCAATCTAGCGCACCGAGACACGAGTGGTTTTCAATGTATAAGATGCTAATTTTTTTGTAATGTTTATAGCTTTATTGATTTCTTAATTATAAATAAAATATTCTTTATTAAATTATTAATAAAATTATTGCGCTTGTTTTTTATATAACAATCAAGATTATCCTGAAACCTTTTTTCCCATTTAACAAAATCTGAATTCTTAATAATATAATCTTTTGCTCCCATCAAGAGCGCTTTTCGAATTATATCTTCTTCCCCCTTTGAACTCACCATTATTATATAAGCATTTTTATCATATTGCAAAATATTTTTAACTGCAGTAATCCCATCCATAAAAGGCATTTCTACATCCATTGTCACTATATCTGGACTGTACTTTTTATATTTTTCAACAGCTTCTTTTCCATCACTTGCTATCGCTATAACTTTCCAACCTCTATGCTTTTCTATAAAATTTTTTATTAGTTTCTGCCATATTGTTGAATCATCAACAACCATAAAGCTTATCTTTCTCATATTTACTCACCGCATCAAAAATATTAGTTTAAATTTCGCTTGATAAAAAATCACTATTTTGTATAGTAGAAGAGTAAATATTCTCCAATATTCCTGTAATTTCCTCTATCCCATTCATATGCTGATTAAACTGTTCGGATACATCTTTCTGAGTTTCTAAAATTTCCTCTATCATTTCAGCCATATTAGAAAATTCTGTTTTAATAGCTTCTGAAATTACCTGGAGTTCTTTTATATTATCAAAAAAGTTATTAAACTTTATTTGGTTCACACCAAGAATATTAATTACCTCATCTGTCATCTTAGATATATTCCGAAAAGCACCCTCTCCATCATTTGCTAATTTTCTCATTTCGGAAGCAAGCAGAATAAATCCCTCTGCCTTTTTCCCTAACCTCTGGGCTTCAATCTGCGCATTTAAAGAGATTAAACTGATACTTTTTACAATATTTTTTATACTTGTAGCTCCGCTAATTTCATAAATACGATTATGTAACATTGAAATGGTTTGAAAAACATCTTCAGCATCTGTAATTAATCCGGTAATCTCATTCAAAGAGTATTTTAAATTTTTATCCCCCAGATGTAAACCTTCTTTTATTTTCTCCGATTGGCTATAAATTAAATTTAATTTCATACTTGTTTCTTCCTTGATAGCTTTCATAACTTCTTTGAATGCTTTAATCACTTCTTCCAGAGCATTCATCATATTTTTTATTTCATCTTTATATGTTTCCATACTTTTTTTCAGAATATCGTAATTTTCTTTTATTTTTTCATAATCTTTCAATAATATTTCAAGGTGTTCAAGTTGTTTCGTTTTTTTTTCATTTTCTGATTTTAAATTCCCTAAATAATTACAAAAAAAAGAGTATAAATCCTGTGATTTATCTACTTTCTCCTCCAAAACCAAATTATACAGATTTCTATGATTATTTTTTAACTTCAAATATAAAAACCAAACATAAATGCTCAGAAACATCAAAATTATACAAATTAATAATAAAAATTTTTCCATAACAATCTTTCACCTTCCCCAATAGCCGCACAAACTAAAACTAACTTTTCTGTTTTAAAAATTCCTTAATGTTAATTATTTCAATAAACTTATCTTCATGTTCTATAATTTTTTTTATCACTCCTATTTTACTCTGGTCTTTTTCCAAACTCGCTTGATGAGTTGTTTTCTCACCTGAGATGGTGATTACTTCCTTAACACTTTCAACTCCTATACCCAAAAGTATGCCGTTGAAATTTAAGATAATTGCCTTTGGATATCGCATTTTGGCATCTGATGATAGTCCTATCTTTGTGCCAAAGTCAATAATTGTAATAATCTCCCCTCTTAAATTCATAATTCCCAACACGCTTTTATCTGTAAAAGGTATTTGAGTTATATCATACATTTTCACAACTTCTCTAACAAATTCAATTTCAATACCGTAAAGCTGATTTTGATATTCGAATACAACAATCTTATTTTCAATATTATCATCGCTATCGGCATTGTATAATATACTCTGTATCTTCCCCTCATCATCTTCAAAAGTTTTTATCTCATTTTTTTCATTATTAATTAACGGTTGAAAAGAAGTTACCTTATATACTACTTCTCGAAGATGGCTAATATATTCATTAACTTTCTGTTTCTCTACCGCTTTTGCTCCATCTATAGAACCTACCAATTCTCTAAGTAAATCTATTCCTATTAAAAGACAATCAACAACCTCTGAATGAACATCCAACTCAAAGTTTCTCATTTTATCAAGAATATCTTCCATTGTATGCGCCACATCAACTATTTCTTTAAACCCCAAAAAATTGGCACTACCCTTAATAGTATGAATTTCTCTAAAGATACTATTAAGCAACTCCCTGTCATTTTCCATTCCTTCAAGCCCTACCAAACCTTCCTGAGCATTATCAAGATGCTCGCTGGTTTCGATTATAAAATCCCGCTTAAGTTCTTCCATTTCGCTTTCTGTAAAAAAATTGATATCCATTTTTAGTACCTCCCACCCCTTCATTATCATACTTTAACTTTAATCAATCTACTGACGTGTGACATCAATTCTTCGGAAGTTACTGGCTTTTTCAAATATAGATTTGCACCTGCTTCAAGGGCTTTCTGCTCTTCATTTGGGTTTGTTGTAAGAATAATCACCGGCAACTTTTTGTATAAAGGGTGTTTCCTTAATTCTCTTGTTAGCTGAATTCCATCCATTTTAGGCATATTTAAATCCGAAACAATCAGGTCAACCTTTTCTTTCAATACTATCTCTAATGCCATAGCCCCATCAACTGCCTCTAAAACTTGGAAACCATTCTTGCTCAAAGTAGTCGTTATTATTTTTTTTACCACCGGCGAATCATCAACTACAAGAATTTTGTGCATTTCCATATTTCATCTCACCTCTCACTCATCGGTTTTCTAAAGGCTAAACCTTTATCAAAATATACAATTTCAAAAGCCCTGGTTATTCTCAAAACACTCTCAGAATGTCCCAAAAATATATATCCTCCCGGCTGAAGAGAGTCATAAAAATTCATAACAACCTTTTTCCTTGATTCATCATCAAAATAAATCAAAACATTCCTGCAAAAAATTATGTCAAAATATTTCATAGTTTTCATTTTAATATCATCATACAAATTCATATAATAAAATTTGACCATGCCTTTTATTTCTTCCGATAAAACATACATCTTACTATCAACATCATAATAAAAATATTTTAACTTTATATATTCCGGTACATCCTTCAAGGACCTTTGATAATACCTGGCATCAACCGCAAATTTCAGAACTCTTTCGCTAATATCGGTGCCGATTATTTCTATATTCCAATCCCCAAAATATTCTAACTGTTCCTTAAGAATTATTGCAATAGTATAAGGTTCCTCCCCCGTCGAACAGCCGGCACTCCAAATTCTTAATTTAAAATCTTTGTTATTAGCCTTTTTAGTTAATATTTCAGGCAATACATTATTGGCAAATATTTCTAATTGAGGTATGTCCCTAAAAAAATATGTTTCATTGGTGGTTATCAATTCTAATAAACTCTTAAAAACTCCTTTATCTGTATCTAAAATCTTCATATATTCGTCTACAGTTTTAGAATTACACTGACTCATTGCTATTTTCACTCTTCTTTGTAAATATTCCTTTTTATCATCTGAAAAATATAACCCTGTTTTTTGATAGATAAAATCTCTAATTTGAATCCACTCATCTGACGTCAGTATAACTTCTGCCTCCAAATAAATTCCTCCTCGTCCCATATTAATTACGTCTATTGAGCATTAATTCTTCCACAGTTACCGCAATATCCATATTGGGATGGTTCAGTAACACGGAAAGTTCAGCCAATAGCATATCTTTATTTTCTATTTTAGATACAATGTTTAGAATTTTTAATAATAATTCATCATCCAGGGTTGTACTTTTTATTAACTCTCTGATAAGTTTGATCACACTTACATCATTGGGTTTTAACATTGTCATACAATCAAGTAGCAAAACTTTTTTGGCCATATCTTTTTCTTCAAAGTATTGCTCATATACATATGTAAACATATCAGTTAATTTAAGCTCTTTTATTATTTTAACTACAGTAGGCATTAGGAATGAAGATTTAAAAAGATCAGGAAGTAAATAAGATACCTCACCTATTCTTAACTCTCTTATAACATTTAAGACTTCTAACTTCAATATCTCACTCTCGTTTTTAAGTATCTCTTCTATATACCCAATTATTTTACTTTTATCAAAATACCTAAATAACTTTATAACTTTAATTTTTAAATCTATATCACTACTATAATACAACTTAGTGATATCCGATACAGAAATCTTACTAAAAACATTACTTTTGAGTAATTCTATAAAACCATAATCATCTATTTTGTCCAAAAAATCAATTAAAGCTATAACTGAGGCATTTTTAACCCCACCTATAAACATAATAAGTATCTCATCAAAAAACCCACTTTTCACCAATACCTCAATTATTGCATTACCGCTTTTTTTATATATTTCATAGACACATTCAAAAACCTCTAACTTTAATTGAGAAATAATTTTATAGTAAAGATTCAAAAGTGACTCTATTATTGTTAAGTCGCCCTTTTCTTTCACCATATCAAATATGCCATTTAATATTATATTGTCTATACCCCAAGGTAACTCCAAAACTTTTTTTATCAAATACCTATTACCTTTCTTTTTTACACCTTCCACTATAGCCCACTGAACCCATAGATGTGAGGAGAGCAGATATTCTATAATTTTTTCTAATTCTTTCTCGTCGCCGATATTACATATCGCTTCAACAGCCCCCTGCACAACATTTATATCATCATCTTTCAGCGCTTCTAACAAGCAATTAATAGCTCTTTTATCCCCAACCCGTCCTAATATATCCACAATAAATTTTCTAACATTTCTATCTTCATTTTTAACTTCAGCCATTATAGCCTCTAAATCATCCATACCAATCTCGCAGAGAAGTTCAAAGGCAAAATTTCTTACATAAGCACTGTCATCATTTAACAATTTTAATAACCTATTTACTGCATAAGCACCCCTGATCTTCTTTATAGCTTCATATATCAACTCATTTGTAAGCCTATCTTCTCCTATAATAATTTTTCCTATAAGTACATCAACCACCTCTTCATTCCCAATATTAACAATGGCTTCAATAGCCTCTTCTTTCTCCCGATAAGAATTTGAGTCGAGTTTTTTTAGCGCTTCCTTTAGTACATCCTTCATAAAATAGACTCACTCCTTCTTTTACTACAAATTGTTCACTTTTCTATCAATAAGTTCTTCTGGCTCAAGCACCAGTGCTATAGTTCCGTCTCCCAAAATCGATGCTCCCATTATACCTTTTACTCTTCCTATATAATTATCCAAGGGTTTTACTGCAATATCCAATTCCCCCAAAATCTGTTCCACAAGAATTGCAATATTACTATCTTTGTAAGATACTAATACTCCTATATATATTCCTTTTTGGTTATTTTCATCTATCCCATAACCCAATAATTCATTTAAAAAGTATATTGGGATAACCTGATCTTTATAAAATATTATCCTTCCGGATACTAAATTTTTAATATCCTCTCTTTTAATTTTAATCGTCTCATTTACTTTGTTCATGGGTAAAAGATATGCCTTGTTATCTACAATAACTTCCAGCGTTTTTATTATGGATACCGTTAATGGAATTCTTAAAATAAACTTTGTACCTTTCTGTTTAGAAGTTTCAATTTTAATATCTCCATTAAGACCTTCTATGTTATTCTTAACCACATCCATTCCCACACCGCGACCAGATATCTCATTTATTTTTTCAGCCGTTGAAAAACCAGGAACAAAAATTAAATTAATCAATTCTTCTTCTGTCATTCCCTCTACAACTTCTTTGCTTACCAAACCTTTTTCTAAAGCTTTATCTCTAATTTTGTTTATATCTATTCCTCTACCATCATCCTCTACCGTAATAAATACCTCATCTCCTTCTATATAGGAATTTATCGTTATTCTACCCTTTCTTGGTTTTCCAATGGATATCCTTTCTTCTGGCTTTTCAATACCATGGCTGATACAGTTACGGATTAAATGGATTAAAGGATCAGTAATCATTTCAAGCACAATTTTATCTATTTCTGTATCCTCACCCCTTACAATAAGCTCAATTTCCTTACCTTCCTGTAACGAAACTTCCCGAATAATTCTTGGAATTTTCCTTAATAAATTTTTAAAAGGTAACAATCTAAGCTGATTTATACTTTCTTGTATGTCAAACGAAAGCCTATCAAATCTTAAAATAAGTTTTTCTAAAAAGTCAAAAACATCTGAATATTCCTTGGTATAAAGTAATACTTTCAGCCTGCTAAATGCCTGGTAAATCTGGGATTTACACGTAATCAGTTCACCTGATAAATTTGTCAGATTAATCACCTTACTAACATCCACTCTTATCGATTCATTTTCCCTGTCCCTTTTATCATCAACATCTATTGGAATTTTCTTGTCTTTTTTAAATTCATTTTCCTTATCTTCTTTTGCATTGGTTTCTTCTGTGGGATATACTTCCAAATCCTCAATACTTAATTTTTGTATAAAATATATCTCAATATTTTCATTTTCCATTTCTGCAAGCTCGTCTAAACAATTCTTTAATTCATGAATTGAATATTCACCTTCAACAAAAAATACATATTCATTTATTACTTCGGGTATATGGTCACCATTTATATCTGGATTAGTTAAAAAAATATTGTATTTTCCCATTAGCTGTTTATACAGCTTTGCCATTGTCGCCCCTTTAAATTCGGACTCGGGCTTTAATAAAAACTCAATTTTATATATTTTCTTTCCCTCATTTAACAGCCTATATAAAATTTCTCTATGTCTTTCATCCATTTCCAGCATCACCAACCATACCTCAATTTTTTTGTTCTCTTTTGATAATATTGGTTAATATTGCAGCAATTGCATTGGAAGGTGCAACAATATCAGCAATTCCAGCTTCTACCACAGCTCTTGGCATACCATAAACAACCGCAGTGGCCTCCGATTCTGCAATAATAAATCCACCGATTTTCTTTATATATTTGAAAGCTTCCAAACCATCATTTCCCATGCCGGTTAACATTATGGCAAATAGTCCATCTCTATATGTTTCAGCAAGTGAAAAACCCACATAATTTACTGACGGTTTATACAGCAAGTCTTCAGGACCCGAAACTATTTTAATTATATTCCCTCTCGATTCTTTTTTAATTTCCATTTGAAACCCACCTGGAACTATATAAACGACATTTTTTCTCACCAATTCCCCATCTTCAGCTTCTTTAACCACAATTTCGGATTTTGACTGCAAAGTTTCGGCTAATTGCTTCGTAAATAAAGGTGGCATGTGCTGGACAATAAAAATGGGAACACCAATATCTTTTGAAATAAAGGGAATAATATCCATCAATGTCTTGGGTCCACCTGTAGAAACTCCTATAAGAATAGCTTCGGGAATTCTTGAATCTATCTTAGGTAATAAATTTCTGTGACTGCTCTCAATAACACGGGAGTAACCTACCTTAGTTTGATAAGCATATTTAACCTTAGTAATTATCTCGTCTTCTACCTTCTGAATCTCATGAGAATAAGCCGATGGTTTTAATACAAAATCCACAGCTCCCAAAGAAAGGGCTTTTATCGTAATATCAGCTCCTCTTCGCGTCAAAGTGCTTATTACTACTATTGGAACAGGATGTCTTTTCATAATCTTCTCTATCGCTTCCAGACCATTCATTACCGGCATTTCAATATCCATTGTCACCACATCGGGATGTATTTGCTCTATTTTTTGGAATGCTTCTTCGCCATTAGATGCAAAACCTACAACTTCAATATATGGATCCTTTTTTAAAACAGTAGCGATTATTCTCCTCATCAAAGGTGAATCATCAACTACCAGCACTCTTATCATTTTTTTTCCACTCCTCTACACTCCTCTTAAGAGGAATGGATGTTTTTCATCCATCCCTCTATTTATTTCATATAACGTCTGCTTCTTCTTTTATTCCCTCTTTTATTTCCTGAATTCTTATCATTTCATTTGTTGACAGTATTTTTGACATATCAAGGAGTATAATGATTCTTCCACTTAATTGCCCAACGCCTTTTAAATACTCAGCATTACTTCCTTTAATAACACTTGGAGGTGGAGTTATGGAATCATTTGGCAATCTCAAGACTTCTGAAACCTCATCAACAATACCACCGATAGTTGTATCCTCTAAATTAATAACGAGTATTCTTGTTGATCTCGTAGTAGCCGCTTTGGGTAAACCGAATTTTTCTCTCAAATCAATTATTGGTAATATCTCACCTCTCAAACTTATGATCCCTTCGACAAAGGGAGGCATTTGTGGAACTTTTGTAATTGTGGTCGGTCTAATTATTTCTTTGACCTGCATAATATCGACACCATATTCTTCCTCACCAAGTTTAAAAATCACAAGTTGTATCTCATCACTGATTTCGTCATCAAAATTGTCATCGAGCTCTACATTCTTTTTTTTCAATTCCTTGCTCATGCTGAACGCCCCTTCCCTATTTTTTATATTTTTCTCAATTCATCCGCCAGTTTTGATATTTCCTGCGTTGCCTGTGCAATTTGTGACAATGCGCTTAGCTGTTCGTTAGCTTGTTGAGAAGCGCTCTGTGCTGCCTGAGCTGCTTCTTCAGCCCCTCTCGCAATTTGAGTAGCACCGGCTGCAACCTGGGTAATTGCGCTTTCAGCATTTATTCCCATTGTTAACAATTCATCATTAAATCTATTAACATTTTCTGTCTCCTGAGTTACTCTATCCAAAGAATTAGTAATCTTTTGTGCTTTTTCATTTTCGGTTATTGACAATTCAATTGATGCTACAACATTCTCATAAACCACTTTTATCTGATCGTTAATATTTTTTACCATATCTTTAATATTCGAAATTGCATTGGAAGACTGTTGAGCAAGTTGCTTTATGTCACCGGCAACGACTGCAAAGCCTTTACCATATTTACCACTTCGCGCAGCTTCAATGGAACCATTTATCGATAGCAAATCAACTTTGGTCGTAACGTTGGATATTGTGTCAATTACCTTTTCTATATTTCTGACCCTTCTCTCCAAATCACTGACATTTTGAAGGGATTGTTTATTTCTTTCTACTGCGTCACCAACGCCTTTTATTAACGATTCTATTACTTTCTTGCTTTCTTCAATTATCTTTTTTAACTCTAAATTCTTTGAAGAAACATCTTTTAGTTTTTCAACGATGGATTTTTGCATATTCTTTAAGCTTTCAGTAGCTCTCTGCGATTCCTCACTTGCTGCAGCCTGTTCTTTCGCCGCTGACAAAATTTGTTCCAATGCTGTCGAGATTTGCAAAGCTGCTTTCTGCGATTCCTCGACCATCGCGGCTAATTCTGTAGAAGCAGCCGCCAATTCCTCCGCACTTTTTTGAGTTAAAGACTCTGATTTCAATTCCTCAGCCATTTCAGCCAAAAGGGCTATTGCATTATTAATTTCGTTCATTGCCCTTGTCTGCTCCACAAGTGATGCATTGGATTCTTCCGTTGCCGCAGCTTGTTCCTCGGCAGCCGCCGCTATTTGCTGACTTCCCCCTTTTATTTCGGTTGAAGCAGTTAGTATATTCTTTGATAATACCTTTATTTCCTTCATAGCTTCTACAACACTATTAATAGCAACCATTATATTTTTTAAATCTTGCGTTACACCCTTTGCTTTGTCAGCTTCTTCCTTGGCCAACATTCCGCTGGTTTTTATATCTTCTGATACAACATTGACATCATTTTGAATCTGCTCAACGACGTTTTGTATTTCAATAGCCGCTTTATTTGCAATTTCCGCAAGAGTCCTTACTTCATCAGCAACAACCGCAAAACCTCTTCCATGGCTTCCTGCTCTCGCCGCTTCTATAGCCGCATTTAAAGCCAACAGATTGGTTTGATCGGCTACTTCCATTACCGCTTGAACAGTTTTGCCAATTTCATTCGCCTGTCTCTCAAGTTCCTTCACGTTCTCTGCAGTTTTGATACTATCAATAGCTGCATTTTCAATCCCTCTAATCATATCGTTTATTTCTTCTGAAGTAACCTGAAGTAAATTCTGCAAAGATAAAACCATACCCTGCAGTTCAGTGGTTTTTTCTTCAGAAGCCCGCGCCGTTTTTTCAATCTCTTGAACGGCTTTAAGAGATTCATCCGCTGCTTTGGAAGCTTCTTGGGCACTTGCCGCTATTTCTTGCACAGCTACCTGAAGCTCATTTATATTTCTGTTACTCTGAACAACCGCTGCCTGTGTCTGTGCCGTTGCTGCAGCAAGCCTTTCAATAATGGAATTCTTTTTCAATTCATTTCTATTGCTTCGTCTTTTGATTTGATCGGTATATAACTG
>Ga0334722_10001491_pt1 | contig 29052 bp, 23 predicted proteins | sample C3_bottom_MG_FD_207210 | JGI IMG/M metagenome (GOLD analysis project Ga0334722, IMG submission 207210) | Sediment microbial communities from Yellowstone Lake, YNP, Wyoming, USA - C3_bottom | ecosystem: Environmental > Aquatic > Freshwater > Lake > Sediment | place: USA: Wyoming | collected... | reverse complement strand
ATCACTGTGTACTCCTTGTCTGCCATGCTACCTCCCTTTTTACTTAGGACGTAGTATGGCTGTTATCAAGATTGCTACACCTGACCTACATATTGTGGGTGGGGAATGACCTGAAAAAGGGGTGGGGAATGCTCCTGAAAAACTAGCCCCTTAAACTGGGGAATGCTCGTGAAAAATCACACCTGAGTAGTTATGACGTTCTTATAATTAAAAAGCAGCTGATGGGACAGAGGACTACGACCGGGGAGGGCGATCTTTCGGAAAGGTTAAAATGAAAAACAGAGGCAACGAATTCCGGGACTTAATAAACTGCACCTGTTCCGGACGAAAAAAACCTGAGGTATTTTCACAGAATGCGGGCATGTCGGAATTTACTGATCCGGCGCCTTCTGTGTTATTGCATACATCAAGGGCAACTAAATATTTTGTGTTCGCTTCCGGTGCAAATGACGGTCTGACCGTGAGAGGCGACATGAACATAAGACTCATTGCAATCAATATCAGTATGCCGGTCAGCTTCATGGTTTTGTATTTTGCTCCAACAAATAAATGGCTGTCAACACAACATCTTTCATAGGGCACAACCCTTCAGGTTGAAACAAACCCGGATCAAAACAGAGGCAGCATGCCGCCCTTCGTTTTTTAACGGCATGAAGATCCATTTCCTGACACATAACTTTCATATCCTTTCTTTATGCTTTAACACCCTGAACATTATGCGGAACTCGGTGCCGTTGCTCCTGTCAAGATCGACCGTGCCCTGGAGCTGATGTTCGACCAGGGTCGTAACAAGGTACAGTCCCAGGGTCTTGACCCCCTTCAGGTCCAGGTCCGGAGGTATGCCGATCCCATTGTCCCTGACAAGCAGCGAATAAATGCCTTCACCCCTGCTCCCTTCCCCGGTCTTATTAAGCCTCAGCCCAACTTCCCCTTCCCTGTCGCCGGGAAACGCATATTTCAGGGAGTTAGTTATAAGTTCATTCACGATCAGGCCGCAGGGTATCGCTGTATCAATCCCGAAAAAAATGTCCTCGATGTCGAGATTCAGTTTTATCCTCTCAGGACTCGCGTCATAAAACTTATAGAGATTGCTGACCAGGGACGTTACATAATCCTGAAAATCTACCCTGGAAAGGTCCCTTGAGTGGTACAGCTTTTCATGTACAAGAGACATCGACCTGATCCGGTTCTTTATATCACTGAAGATCTCTGCCGGCTGCCTGCCGCCGATATAATCCAGCTGCAGGTCCAGGAGACTGGTAATTACCTGCATGTTATTTTTCACCCTGTGGTGGATCTCCTGGAGTAGCAGCTCCTTTTCTTTCAGGGACTCAAGCATCTGCTTCTGAACGAGCTTCCTCTGCGTTATGTCGCGGACTATCCCCACAGCGTGCCATCTGTCATTCATCTTCAGGGCGGACAGTGAAAGCTCGACCGGGAATTCGGTGCCGTCTTTTTTCAGTGCGGTCAATTCAATCGTCTTCCCGACGCCCTCCCCCTTGCCGGTCTCGTTGAAATCCCGAAGCCCCTTCTCATAGTCCGGGACGTAGCGGTCGGGTGCAATTATCCGGTGCAGGTATTTACCGAGCACTTCTTCAGCCGAATACCCAAAGGTATTTTCCGCAGCAGGGTTCCAGAAAGAAATATTGCCGTTTTCGTCCATCATGATTATCGCGTCATTGGCTGTTGTTGTGATCGCCCGGCTCTTCTGCTCGCTGAGACTGAGCAGCGTATATGAAGCTGCGAGGTTTTCACTCATGGTCTGAAAGGAATTGACCAGGTCTCCCACTTCATCTTTGCCGGCCTCCAGGTGCGGGTTGTCGAATTTGCCGTTTGCCAGGTCCTGGGCAGCGCGTCCAAGCGTCTTGACCGGAAGCACGACCTTGCGCTCCAGCACAAGCCCGATGCTGAGGACGATAACCGCAATCACCCCCAACATTACCGAGACGGCGTTGCGGAGCTCATCCCTCAACTCTTTAAGATGAGCCTCGAAATCAACCGCGACAATCAGGGCTCCGAGGTCCATGTCCAGATAACGGATCCGTTTCTTGATCAGGCTGATATTGCGTATATATTTTTCAGGCGAATCAGACGAAGACGCCTCAAGGGGATAGAGCAGTCTGCCGTCGGCGTCCGTCAGATAGATAAGGAGCCAGTCGCTGTTTTTTTTATGCAGCGCGTCAAGATTCTCATATATGCTGTCCAGCTCCCGGCCCAGCATCAGGGGGATGACACCTTCCACCACGCTGTCCAGATGCCGCTCCGTAGCATCCCGGCATTGCCGCTCCATATTGGCCAGGGACCTCGGCATCCAGTATGAATAGAGATAGCCTATGAGCATTGCCATGAGTACAAGCAGCGGCAGAAAGACCTTGGTCCGAAGGCTGATCGACACTCAGTCCCCCCGGACCGGCTGCCAGTATTTTCCAACACCCCAGGAGTTCATGACCGCATAGTCGTCATACCCCACAGGAACAAACTGCCCCACAGGCACCTTCTGAAGCATTGCCCTGCCTTCAGGGTCATTATTCATATCAAGGAGCGCTCTCCTGACGGTTTCCCTGACACCGGACGGAACCCGCGGATGGGCGGCAACGGGATGAGACGGTATAACACGCGTCCTGTATATAATGCGAAGGGCATTCTTCACCGCGTCGTCCTGCTCCTGCAGCGTCTTCTCAACGCCCCCGCCGGCTGAGGCGAGCTCTTTAACTACATGCAGGTAAACCGAACTGTGCGTCTTTACATAGACCGGCTTAACGTCGGCATGAAAAATCTGCTCCAGATCCGCCCGCGGCAGGATCGTCGCGCCGATCGCGTTTGCCGACGGGAAAGCCACGGTCTTTCCGTCCAGGTCCCCGGGGCTTTTTATCGGTCCGTCTTTGCGCACGACAAGGATGCCGCGCAGCGGCGTCCTGTCCGCAACCAGAGGTATATACCCCTGCGAATCATGTACCTGAACAATATGATAGGGGTTCATGTAAATGAAATCGAAATCCCCGCGCTCTATCGCCCTTTCAAATTTTTCTATCGTAAGCGTCGAGTTGAGATGGAAGGTAAACCCCGTTTTCCTCTCCAGATCTTCAACTATCGGCTTCCATATCGCATGGAGTTTCCGCTGCTCATATTGCGGCACTATTCCGATAGTAAAGGTAAACGGGCCCGCAAACGCGACAGGCGTCTGAAGACAGACGGAACACAACAGAAATGCCGCAAGGAATACCGCTGCTTTCGCACAGCCCGCTTCGTGTTTCATATCCTGTCACACTCCTTTCCTGTCAGCTGTATTATTCCGCTTCCCGGTCTCATATTCTTTTCTTGTATTTCAGTTCCCTGAACTTTATCGCAAACGTAGTCCCGGCAATCCTGTCAAGGCCGACCGAACCCTGCAGCTGATGCTCCACCAGTGTGTTTACAAGATATAGCCCCAGCGTCTTTACACCCTTAAGGTCCAGTTCCGCAGGTATTCCGATGCCGTTGTCCCTGACCGTCATCGAATATATACCCTCTCCCCTGTCGCCCTCTCCCACTCTGAAGAGCTTCAGCTCTATCTCCCCTGCCCTCCCGTCCGGAAACGCATATTTCAAAGAGTTGGTTATCAGCTCGTTGACGATCAGGCCGCAGGGTATCGCGGTGTCTATCCCGAAGAATACATCCTCAATCCCGATCGTCAGCCTTATCCTTTCCGGATTCACGTCGTAGAACTTATACAGGTTGCTGATAAGGGATACTACGTAATCGTGGAAATCGACCTTTGAAAGGTCCCGAGAGTGATAGAGTTTTTCGTGCACGAGGGACATGGACCTTATACGGTTTTTTATGTCGCTGAATATGTCGGCCGGCTGCCTACCTGTTATATAATCCAGCTGCAGGTCCAGGAGGCTGGTGATAACCTGCATGTTGTTCTTCACCCTGTGATGGATCTCCTGCAGGAGCAGTTCCTTTTCCTCCAGAGACTCGAGCATCTTTTTTTCGGCCGACTTCCTGTTGGTGATATCGCGGACCACACCTACAGCGTGCCATCGGCCCCTCATCTGAAAGGTCGAAAGCGAAAGCTCTATCGGGAATTCGGTCCCGCCTTTTCTAAGAGCCGTAAGTTCAATCGTCTTTCCTGAAACATTGCCGGGACCCGATTCCCTGAAGCTCTTCATCCCCTTAAGCAGGTCTTCCCTGTATTTCTCGGGGGCCATAATCGCGTGCAACTCCCTCCCTGACACTTCATCACTTGTATAACCGAAGATCTCTTCTGCAGCGGGGTTCCAGAACAGGATACAACCATCATCGTCCACCATTATGATTGCGTCCTTGGCTGTGGAAGTGATCGTTCTGTTCATCTGCTCACTGATATTGAGGTCCTCCTCCATCTTTTTGCGGGACGTAATGTCAAAGACATATTCAATGACCCGGGACACCTTGCCGTCCCCGTCAAAAATAGGATAACCGTGAATCTCGACGCTCGCGGGGTTGTTCTTTTTATCGTAATGGAGATGTTCCACAACGACCGGTTCCTTCTTCTCTTTTATCAGGTCGATTACACACGGATGGTCACTGTCTGAACATGGTTCATTTCTGCCGTGAGTAAGCTTGTAGCAGGTCGTGGAATCCGTCAGAGGGCCGAAAGCAGCGGCCGGGTTGGCAAGTTTCACTTTATAGTCCGAGGCATCTATTACATAGAAAGGGTGAGTCAAAGAGTTGAGTATGTTATTTAACAAAACGTTCCGGTTTTCCAGGGAATGGATGGTATCGAGAAGTTGAGAGGTCATATGATTAAAGGCCCCGGACATATCTCCGATCTCATCGCTGTCCGATATCTGAATAGGGGCGACCAGCTCGCCGGCGCTGATTCTTCTTGCGTTGTCCGCGAGAGTCTCGATGGGCCGTATGATCCTGTTGAGCGCAACAAGACAAAGTGAGATGCTCAGGCTCAAAAATACAGCGAGAAAAACCACGATTACAAACAGGGTTTTGAGCGAAAGGCTGAGCGCTTCGGCAAGCGGCAAAGAGGCATAGACGAAAAAGGTCCTGTTCTCAACCTCGACCTTCCTGGTCACAATCATGGACATCTCTCCGCCAATCCCTCGCCTGAGCCCGTCTCCCTCCCCGGCCTTGTAGAAGGTGTTGCGGTATACAATCGACGGGTCAGGGTGGGCCAGCACCTTCCCGCTGTCGTCGGTTATAAAAATGATCCCGCTCTTCCCAATGGACCTTTCGACAGCATTCTCCCAGATCTTGTTCAGCCTGATTTTCCCAATAAGCACGGTTTCAATAGTCCCGCTTCCAACATCCGGAATCGGCAGGGATATAGTCATGTAAGGAACATTGGTAGCGTTATCAAAAATCACAGGTCCGAAATACGGTATCCCTGTTCTTCTTGGAAAGTCAAATTCATCGCTGCCGAGTAAATCCCGCAGATCCGATCGGTTATATACAACGGTTCTCGATACGCGGCCGCGTTCCTGACCTGCTTTATCCACAAACGACAGTTCATCAATAAAGCCGTTGCGTTTTATATGTTCGTTCATAAGCATCCCGGAGAGAAAGCGGGAAATATCGACTCCTTTCCGCAGCGACCAGTCATAGTTCGATACCGCCGTTCCAAGAAGGCCCTCCAGTTGATGAATGTCCCAACGCATTTCGCGCGCCGTATGGTCGGCTATTTCACGCTGCATGTCAAGAAGTTCCTTTCTCTCCTGCATATAATTTAAAACTGAAAGCGTTGCGCCAAGCAGCGCAAACGAGACAATGAGCAGAACAGTAACAGAAAGAATGGCCTTTTTTCTTATTCCAATGCGTTTCATCTTCCTATATCCCGATATGCCCATCCATCAGCGAATAATGTAGTCGGCCTGACTCAGGACATTTTTCGGGATATTCAATCCGGCGCGCTCGGCTGTCCTGAGATTGATCCCGAGGAAGACATCCGCATTCTCTACCGGTATATGCCCGGCAGAAGTCCCCTGAAGGATCTTGTGGGCCATGCGGGCAGCCTGTGCGCCTACGGCGTCGTCTGCAGGCGCATACGACATGACCAGTCCGTGCTCATAGTCCACGTGGCCGGCTGAAACAGCGGGTATGCGCCGTTTATTGGTCTCCTTTATGATTTCATCGACATGCGACCCAGGCAGCCATGAATGGAGCATAAAGACAGCGTCCGTGTCCTTTGGCATGGAGGGAAGCGATAACCGCAGATCCTCAACAGTCTTTATTTCAGCGATAGTCAGTCTGAACCCTGCCTGCTCACAGCTTTGCTTCAGCTTTGCCAGGCTCTGTCCGGCGGAGACGGTGTCAAAGCTGACGAATGTGAATATGCGTCGCGCGCCGGGTGAGATTACTGAAAGCCATTCCAGGGCCTTTGGGGTGCTGCCCTGCTGCTGGATCCCCGTAATGTTGCTTTCATGATCAATAAGGCTCTTTACAAGGCCTGCGCCGACCGCATCATACGTGATGAACAGCACCGGGATTTTCGTCCCCTGAGTGTGTTTTTTGGCGATCATTGCCGCGGTCGGAGACATGGCAAAGATCAGGTCAACACGCCTTGCAACCATGTCTTTAACGGCATTCTCAATGCGCCCTGGGTCGCTGTTTTCACTCCTGATATAGGTCACGTTTTTCCCTTCGATGTAACCGTGCTTCGGCATATTTTGCAAAAATCCGGGCGCTCCTTCTTTCTCTTCCGGATGGGGATCGACATACCCGACCACATATTTTTTTCCCCCTGAGCCGACCTTATGCAAAAGGAACGGGGACAATACCATGATTACTATCGCGGTTGACGCAATCATAATGAAAAGTGGAAGAGGCTTATCGTTGTTTGTCGGGTTCATAAAATCGCCGTTGCCGCAATTTTCGCACAAGATGAGATATTGATCTTCTAACTCTAATTATCAGTTAACGGTCTTCTTGTCAAGTTAATGTTGCCGGGCAGCCCGTATTCTCATCTTCAGGATGCTGCGTTTGCATGCCGCAGATTTCTTCAGACAGCCGGCATTTCCGGTCGGGCAGCGCGGGCCGGTTATTTACGCAACCTCATAATCTCCGTATCCGTCGGCGCCGGGGTCCGTTGTCGGATGATGCGTCAATCTTTTTCCGTCCAGACCGTTTTTTTTGATTTTCTTCTGCTCGTACATCAGCTGATCCGCCTCATAAAGGATATCCGATATCTGACGGCGACAGTCCGGACCGCAATATACAATCCCGGCGCTCATTGATATTTTGTAGCTGCAACCGCCCCGCGCATTGAAGCCGTCAATCCTTTTTTGAAGACGCCTGATAATGGCCTCCCCGGCCCTGTCTCCGTTGTTTTCGATCGCTAAAACCGCAAACTCATCTCCGCCGATGCGCGATATAATGTCGGATTCACGAAAACATTGTTTCAGGATCAGAGAACTGTCGATCAGGGCGCGGCAGCCTTCCGAGTGGCCCAAAGAATCATTAATTTTTTTGAGCCCGTCAAGGTCCGCAAAAAGAATATAAAATCCCTTTTTCAGACGGCTTGCCAATTTTTGCTGCTGCTCTGCCAGGGTCATAAAACCCCGTCTGTTGTATAGTCCGGTCAGGTCGTCTTTCAGCGACAGCGCCCGCAGCTGCTCTTCGGCCTCAACCCTCTTTGAGATATCCCTGACAATATGGACAACGCCGTTGATCCGGTTATCCTTGTCGTAACGCGGGAGGGCCTTTATCTCAAGGTGTTTCTTCAGATTCGCCTCATAGGTCTCGGTAATGGACGGGACCCCTGTGGCCAGGGTCTTGCAGCTTGGACATGAATCCGGAGGATATGCCGTGCCGTGGTACGACTTGTAACATTTTGTGCTCAGTATCCTGTAAAACGGCATCCCGAGCAATTCCGTGGCGGCCTTGTTGGCCCGGACTATGTTGAACTCCTTGTCATGAATGGTTATAGCGTCGTTTATGATATCAAATGTAGACTCCCAGTCCTTCTTTGCCGAGGCAATACATTCGTGCATCTCCCTGTGCCCGGAAATCAGGTGATAAACCACTATTCCTATAGCAGCGTATCCTCCCAGTATAAAGAGCGTAATATCTGCGGGTGCGTCCATGATTATGGTTGCCGCGGCCACCGCAATCCCAAAGACAACTACAACATGTTCGTCTCTAAAACGGTTCAATATACACCTCGGATTCCGCATAAATGCCGGTTTCGCTTTCGTCGCACATGCAAGACATGCCTTTTACCTCCGGTTGCAAAGTAATAATATAAACAGATCCGGTGTTCCAAAAAATATCCGGATGGTCGGATAAACACGGGCGCGGCTGCGGTTCTGCGCGGTCGGGATTGCAGTTGAGTAATATCATATGCGCCTATATCCCCCTGGCCCAATGGGAGGGTGGGTTCGGAGGATATATTTACGGCGCATTCTCATAAGCTCCGATATCGAAACCTGTGCTCTGCGGTCTGCTTATCCCTTCAATGTCGTCTGCAGGGCCGTTATAATAGGCCTGCGGGATTGCATCGCTGCAGGGAGATCCCGACCGGAGCCTGTAATTGTCGGCTGCCGGGTTTACGAAGAGAGGGTCCTGTGCCGGTGAAATAATCCCTCCCCCATCCGTAAAAGAGGCATTGTAAACGGCCGGCGAGGCCGTGGATATATCAGAGTAGGAAATGCTGCCGATATTTCCTGTGCCGCAGGCCTTATAGATATTTGCCCCGTTACCTCCGGCCGCCGTATTGTTCCAGAATATGCTGTTTCTGATGGTAGTTGAGCCTGCGGCGCAGATATAGAATACTCCGCCGAGGTTGGCCGTATTGCCGGTCACAGTCGAATTGACAATAGACACTGCCGGCCCGGAGTTCGTACAGATCGCTCCTCCGTTCAATCCCGCCTGGTTGCCTGCAATAACCGAGTTGGTGATGGTGAGAGATCCGGTATTGATATATATGGCGCCGCCCGAGCCTGTCGTAACGTTGTCCCTGAGAACAGACTTTGAGATAACGACCTCATTGCCGTTCGCCATGTTAATCGCAGCGCCGGTCCCGGATACATTGTGAGAATGGATAGCACTATTGGTGATGGAAGCCTTGCAGTTTGCGTTTACGAGATGCATGCCCCTTGTAGTGTTGGCGTAGATCTCGGTGTTGTCTATCTCAACAGGAACCAGGCTGCTGTCGTTGATGTATATGCCGTAACTATTGCTGAAGACCTTGCTGTTTCTGATCCTAAACACAGTCCCGTCTGTGCGGTTGATATAAACTCCGTAACTTGTGCCGCCTGTGATTGAAAACCCGTCTACGACAATATTTGCGCTGTCCTGCGCTGAAATTGCGGTCGAACCGTTGATCACCGTGAGGTCCGGACCGCAGACAGACTTTAAGGTCCTGTTGTCTTTGTTCTGCAGTACGATATTCCCTGAATATGCAGCCTGGTTAAAGTCGTTGTTAGGGTATACGACAATTGTGGACGGGTTTGTTGAGGCGGCAATCGCGTCCGTAATTGTGCTATACCATCCGCTTCCTCCGGCGGGCCGCACCTTGAAGTCCGTATCAATAACACTTACCACGTAATTGCCGGTGGGTTGGCCTGTTGCAGTGTCAAGCCCGTCCGAAGCCGCAAACGAGTAATTGATATTTCCCGTATCCGCAATAGAAACGGTTTTATAATAAGTCCTGCCTGTAAGACACGACCCGCCGTCATTGTCCGTCAGCGCGTATGTGCCCCCGTTTACGGTAACCGAAATCGAAGCCGGGCACTGGTTGTCGGCATCGCTGTATTTTACGCGGAACTCGAAACCTGCGCCCCTGGCCCCGGCGCCGGGTCTGACGCCTTCCGTAAGACAGACCGCCTGCGCCCATTCAATGACCGGAGGTGTATTTGAAGAAGAATTGACTGTGACTATGCCGTCTGATGCAGGATTGCCTGTTGCCTGATCCGTCCCGTCTGAGGCATAGAACCGGTATTTCAGCTGCCCGTCTCCCGCATATTGAAGATTGAGAGTCTTGGCATATAACTTCCCGTCCGAATATGTGGTGTCTCCGCCGTCAACGCCGGTCAGCGCAAACTTTTCATTCTCTTCGTATATGCCGTTATCATTTATGTCCACCCATACCTGTATTGACGAGGGGGCGTCATTGTCAAGGTCTGTGTAATTGACCCGGAATTCAAAAGCAGAGCCGTTTCCTCCGGTATCGGGGTTGACCCCGTCTGTTACATAATAAGGCTCGCCCGTCCATATAAGCGTCGGCGCATTATTGACAACAGTAACCGTTTTGTCGGAAGTCGGAGCCCCTGAGGCGGTCCGGCTGTTCGAGGCATAAAACCGGTAGTTAAAGGTGTTGTCTCCGGCCCTGGACAAAGACAATGTCTTCGTATATATCTTGCCGTCAAGGTAATTCGTATCGGCAGGGTCGGCCTCTGTCATCGCATATTTTTCACCGGCTTCATAAGTCCCGCTGTCGTCCGTGTCGATCCATACCTCTATCGCGGAAGGCGGCTCATTATTGGCGTCCGAATATTTCACCCTGAAGGTAAAGCCCGCAGGACCGGAGCCGCTGTCCGGGTTTACGCCGTCTGCAACATAGCCGGTTTCTCCGGTCCACTCAAGGGTCGGCGGCAGCCCCACATTCTGATAAGGCGCTCTTGTCTCGCCTGCCACATTGTTGTTACCGTGGCAGTGGGCGCAGAGATTGGATGAGCTGCCGTATTTAACAAGTGTGCCGGTGCTTGCCGAAAGAGGCAGGCTCTGGGGAACCGGCGGGTTCGGTGAATTTGCATTCCAGGCAGTTATTGCGTCATTGCGGTACCAGATCTCAAGCCCCGGCTCCCTGCCTGTCAATTTGCCGTCATTGACCATGGCAAGACGCGTTGAGCCGTGCACATTGTGGCAGGTCACGCATGATATCCGACTGTTGGCGATGCTGCTGAAGTTATAATCCGCGGGATAGCGTAATTGATATGCAAAGTTGAGATGATACTCGTGTCTGTTCACGCCGTCGGTTTTGAAGTTGGTGTTCATGTTGCCTGAATCCGTAAACCGTCCTGACTCATGACAGCTGTAGCAAAGCCGGAATTGGCCGCTGCTGTTGCCGGTCCCTGTGAGGGGAATCTGCATCGGCTCCTGTCCATTTACCAATTTAAGCCTGTAGCCGCTCCGGTATTCGGTTTGGTTGCACCCGTCTATGCAGTCGAACGTCCTGGCGTTTCCGTCAACGTGGGCCACAGAAAAATCATGGCAGTTTGCGCACGACAGGCCCGCCCCCGCGGTCACGCCTCCGCTTGCAGGATAGGTTAGGGCTGAGGGCAGTCCGTGGCCTGTTTTGTAAAAGCCCCATCCTGTGCCGTAGTTATAGGCCTCGTCTTCATCGCCTACAACATTAGGAGCATTGACCCCGTTTATCGATGAAGGCGACTCGTCATGGCATGTGGCGCACCATCTCTCTTTCCCGGACATAAGCGTTTTGCCGTCGGCTTCATATATGCCTGTTTTCCAGTTGGCCTTTGCCCCGACAACCGCGTCGCTGACTCCCTTGTAGCTGCCGCCTTCGCTGTGGCAGCCGTTGCAGACATCCGTCTCGGCCAGGCTGTATCTTCCGTCGCCGTCGGCGTCAACGCCGGATTTGAAGTATGGAAAGTTGTTTGTATCATGACATCCGTCGCAGCCTATGTTCGGACCTTTCAGATCGTCCGCGTCGTTTTCGGTATGAGTGGAATGGCTTTTGAAACTGCCTTTCCCGAGACTGTAAAGTCCCTGGCTGTACTGGTATCCCTCATCATGGCCGTGGCACTCTATGCACTGTCCCGAGGCCGCAACCCCGCCGCCGTGCGAGAAGCCGTCGCTGTGCAAATGGCACTGTTGTACGCAGTCTGTATTGTTATAGTGGGTCTTAACAGGCCGGCCGTCTGTGTCGTAGCGGTGATACTCTGTGCGGCTGTGGCAGGTCTCGCATATCCTGCTGGAAGTCATATGGTTGTCGGAGTCATCGCCGAATTCGGTAAGGCCTTGAAAATTCACAGCCCCGCCCGGAAAGAAATCCCCGTTTGAGGCCAACAATACATCTTTGACGCGTTTGATGTTGGGCGTGCCGCGCTGGTGGCAAGTCTCGCAGCTGAATAATCCGTATTTGCCGCCGGGGATGCCCCATCCGCCTACAGACTGCCATTTATTGGAATCAAAAGTTGCGTTGTCGCTATTGTGGATCTGTCTCGAAGGTATGACATTCCGGAACATCACGGCCTTCTGTCCGGTAACCACGGTATCGATAAACTCCACCCGCACGTCGTATCGGGTGCCGTTGGCCAGCCCTGTAATCTTCTGTATATAAGGACTGGACGCATGGGATAGCATGTACTGGGCTTCATCCGGCCAGTATGGGGTTCCGGAAACCTTCCAGTAGATTTTCAGGGTGTTGTCGTTATCAGTGTCGCCGTCGTAAGCTGCTGAGATCCATATGCCGGAGTTGGTTGGGGTTGCGGTTACCTTTCCGACATTCATATCTGCTGATACATAGCCCGGCAGAATAAGCGGCAGGGCCAATAACATCGCCCGCACTAATATTTCCCTGATTTTTATCTCAACTCCCATTTGCAAAAGACCTCTTTAACCCTAATATTTGCAAGCCAAAACAGCTTCCGTTTTTATGCTAACATCAACGCAAAACTCAGGAGAAGTAGGTAAAAAAGGGGGAATGAAGGGGATGTTTTATGGCTATTTATGGGGCGATATTAGGCCGGAAAAATGTGATTTTGCGTACAAAACAGGTTATGAGGAAGTAGAGGCTTCTAAATTTGACGCCTGAAGTTTCTCTCGTTAAAGCCCTGCGGATATGTCAAATGCCGCAATAGTCATTTTCATGATATTTTTTCAAGTCGTTCTGCTACCCAAACTTTGATAATAGATTGTCGGGGCACACCTAAACGCCTTGCTTCTTTGTCCAGCAACTGAATCATCCACAAAGGAAAATCAACGTTCACTCTTTTCTGTTCCTGCTCCGGTCTTCGTGCTTTTTTTATATCAAGGTGCCTGGAAATATCTTCGCCTTCATCAAATTTTCTATCAAGTTCCTTAGCTTTCATATATATAAACCTCCTCTTTTCTTGAGCGCCGGACCGAAATAATCCTGATTTTTTCGTTTCGATAAGTGATTATTGCGGACCAGTGCTTTTGCAAAATCCTTCCGACTATCAGGAACCTTTGTTCGTCAGTCGTCTTAATCGGAATTTCGATAAAATTCGGATCGTTCCATAACTTTTGAGCCTCATAAAAATCAATACCGTGTTTATCATTGTTACTTTTATTCTTATTTGGGTCGAACTCGAATACCACAGTATAATTATTATACCTTAAATATACCGATGATCAAGATTTTATTGCTGGAAAATCAAACCAATCAGCCGGAACAATGAAGGCCTCTTAATCGTGCCCCGGCACAACATTGTGGAACTGGAACTTGCCTCGTAATGAGATAAAACAAAGATACCCATTTACGGCATTTCGCACTAAAAGCAATCCGGCGCCCGACAAAACCGCGAATCCCGCTGATTGTCCGCTTGTTTATATGCCGGCCTGTGGTATGTTGGTTATATGGATACACAGGGCGTGAAATAAGATGAAGATATTATTGGCGACGGACGGTTCCGAATATTCAAAAGCAGCTGCAGAATTCCTGACCTCTCTGGATCTGTCTTCAGACGACGAAATAATAATTTTTCACGCGATATCGCCGATACCTTGCATATACGGCCGGGAATCATACATCGAAACCGTCGGCGCAATAAAGAAAGAAATTGCGCCAAGGATCCTGGATTCCGCACTGAAAGTGTTAAACGGCCTTAAAGCGCGAATCGACACCCTGGTTCTGGACGGCTCACCCGACAGCGGTATTGTGGATGCCTCGGTTGATTCAGACGCAGATTTGATTGTAGTCGGAGCAAGGGGAACAAAGGGGACTGAATCGCCCTTAATAGGCAGCGTAGCGAGGGCGGTAGTCACGGAATCCGCAAAGCCGGTCCTGGTCATAAAATCTCCGGCATGGGAGAGACGGGAAAGAATTAAAATACTCTTTGCTACAGACGGCTCGGTGAATTCAGCAGCAACCGCCAAAATGCTGAGCGGGATACCGTTTAAGGATAATGCGGAGGTAACTGTAATGAACGTAATTTCATGGGAATGGCTGGACATCCCCAAAGAGTATGTTCCGGAACTAAATGAACGGCTGAATGAAATTATAGAAGAGACCGGTTCGGCAAGACTTTCAGAATCCAGGAAGATTGTAGATCAGGCAAAAGAATATCTGAGCAGGAAGTTTATTAACATAATCGGCCTGTCGAAAGTCGGCGACCCGTCGACAGAGATAATAAAGGCGTCGGCAGCTTTGGACTCCGACCTGGTAGTAGTCGGCTGCCGGGGCCTGAGGGGAATCAGAAGGATGATGGGAAGTGTGTCGAGAAATATAGTTACAGAATCAAAATGTTCTGTGCTGATCGGCAAGACCTGCGGGGAATAAAACATTTTAAAGCGCAGCCCGGCTCGATGCAGGCAACACAAGCAACGATCAAATTATTGGTGACGACTTCACGGGTCTTGCGGACTAAAAGCCTGTGCGACCCGGTTGAATCCATTCAACTGCATCAGCTCTATTTTTGAAAATATTTGTGTAAAAATCGGTAACACCGGCAAGCTCAACCATTGTTTCCCATGCGCGCACAAGACCAAACTGAAAATCTTCGGCTACAATATGAGCGCACTTCCTGTTCTTAAATATATCTTTCGCCAATGCAACGTGACGGCTGATGTTGGATAACGCATCCGTTGTGAGCGGGTCCGGATCCAGTTTCGAGTGATCTACGATGATATTCGCAGATTCATTCCGTTTGCAAAGCTCAACAATGCAATGAAGCATTTCAAGCATTTCAGTCATGGATGCCGAACCGGCTGTAACCGTTTCAACGATATTCAGAGCGGAGTTATAACTGCATTCGTATTTCATTAACTCACAAACCTAGGGTAATTGCGAAAGCCACCGGCCGGCGGGGGCGATCAGTATTTTGTTATTGTGGTTGCGAACAATGCGATACCCTTCTCCTTCATTCAAGAGCTGAACGGCAGGCGCCGGTGAAAAATAGTCAAGACTATTTTGAAATAGGGTGAAATATAGTCGGTACTGTGGAGGATGCGTTTGCATTAAACCCACACTAAAAAAGCTTTTTCAGAAACCTGAGATGATTTTCATACGGCGGGTAGCGCAGCTTAAGGTCGAACATAAAGCTTTTCCTGATAATGCTCCTTTTGTGCGAAAAAGTCTCGAAGCCGGCAAGACCGTGGTAATTCCCGATTCCGCTCTCTCCAACGCCGCCAAACGGCATATCCACGGTCGGCTGGTGCAGCATAGTATCGTTTATACAGCCGCCGCCGGATGAAGTATTATTAAGCACAAGCTTCTGTTTTTCCCTGTCTCTCGAAAATAAATATAACGCCAGCGGCTTGGGTCTTTCATTCACTATTCTGATCGCATCATCGAGATTATCGTACTCAATAACAGGAAGTATCGGGCCGAATATCTCTTCCTGCATGACCGCGAAATCCGGAGAAACTTCATCAATGACCGTCGGAGAAATATAAAGATCTTCAGGGTCCGTACGGCCGCCCGTTATTATCCTTCCCTGAGACAGCAGCGTGTTCACCCGGTCGAAATGCCTTTTATTGATTATTCTCGCATAGTCCGGGCTTTTTGAAGGGTCGGCGCCAAAAAATTCCCGGATATACTTTTTAATATATTCAACCAGTTCTTCCCTGATCTGTTTGTGCACAAGAAGATAATCCACAGCTATGCAGGTCTGGCCTGCGTTAAAAAATTTTCCCCACACGATCCGGCGTGCCGCGACTTCAACATCTATGTCAATGTCGACTATGCAGGGGCTTTTACCTCCAAGCTCAAGCGTTACCGGTGTCAGATGTTTGGCAGCAGCCTCCATTACCTTTCTGCCTACAGCCGGACCGCCCGAAAAAAATATATAATCGAACTTTTCCCTCAGCAGCGTCTTTCCGGTTTCAACGCCGCCCTCTACAACCGATATATATGCAGGGTCGAAATTATCACTGCAAATTTTTGCGATCAGGCGCGAACTATGCTCCGCATGTTCGGAAGGCTTCAGGACCGCGCAGTTGCCGGCGGAGATTGCGCCGACAAGGGGGGCCAGCAGAAGTTGAACAGGGTAATTCCACGGCCCCATTATCAGTGCGATCCCGTACGGTTCGGAATATACATAGCTCCGGGCCGGAAAAAATGCGAAGGGAGTTCTCGCCTTTTTTGGTCTTGCCCATGATCTGAGGTTCTTAAGCGCAAAAGTTATTTCGTTCTTTACATGGGCAATATCGGCGCTGTATGCCTCAAACCGGGGACGCTTCATGTCCAGCTTCAGGGCGTCAAAGACAGCCTCCTCGTTCTCCAGGACCGCATTCATTAAAGACTTCAGCTGTTTTTCCCGAAACCGGATATCTCTTGTCCTGCCGTCCGCAAAGAACTCGCGCTGACTCTGCATAAGATCTGCAATTGTCGGTTTTGTCATTTTTATCCTTCAACCCCGGCATGAGAAGACCGGGCAATTTAAGTTCGGTATTTACTTTTTGTCGAGCAGCATAAGGTGTGATCTGAGGTTTATCCGTTTACTGTACAGCCCGAGTTTCTTCCGGATATTCTGCCTGTGGGACTTGACCGTTTCAAACGATATATTCAGCAGTTCCATAATATCCTTGTCCTGCTTCCCGTCCTTTATAAGGTTTGCGATCATGATCTCCCTGGGGGTAAAGCCATAGTATGCGGACGACAGCTTTGAAGAAAACGGCGATACGATTTCTTCCAGGTTTTTTTCAAGGATATTCAGATAGGTAAGCTCCTCGGACATGGCCTTGTTCCTCTTGAGTTTATCGAGGTAAGGGAAAATCAGCTGCTTCACATTCGCCAGTATGTTTTCCTCCAGCTCCTGTCTGTCGTTCTCCCGCTGTCTGAGAAGCACCTTAAGGGCTGTATTTCCCTCTTCCAGCTCCATGGAATACATGCGCAGTTTTTTCTCGGATTCGCGCAGGGCCATATCCATTTTCTTCTGCTCCGTCACATCATGAAAAACGAAGACAACACCCAGCACATTGCCGTTTTTGTCCTTAATAGGGGCTCCGCTGTCCAATATTGCCCTTTGCGCGCCGTCCTTTGCAACCAATATGGAGTCATCGGACAAGTTCATCACCGCGCGCCCCCCGATAATCCTTTTCATAAGGTCTTTGCACGGCTCAGGACTTTGCTCGCTGATAATGCGAAAAATATCGGCAATATGGGAACCCTTAGTTTCCTCCAGCGTCCAGCCGGTCAGTTTTTCGGCGACTGCGTTCATGAATGTCACGCAGCCGTTTGTGTCCGCTGCTATAACGCCGTCTCCAATGCTCCGCAGTATGGTTGAAAGCCACTCCTCGCTTTCCCTGACCTTCTTTTCCATGGCATGCTTGTATAAGGCCATTTCGATGGCGGTGTGGAGTTCCCTGTCTTCGAACGGTTTTATTATGTATCCATAGGGCTCGGTAATCTTGGCGCGGTTTATAATTCCGTCATCGGCATAGGCGGTAATGTAAATAATCGGGATATCAAAGCGCTGCCTGATCAGGGCTGCGGCCTCAATGCCGTCGATCTCGCCCTGCAGGACGATGTCCATAAGCACAAGGTCGGGCATTTCCTTTTCAGCCATGATTACAGCCTCTTCGCCGGAGGCTACGACCGCAGGCACATTGTACCCGCGGCGCTTCAACCTCATTTCAAGGTCTTTCGCGATTATGCCCTCGTCTTCCGTAACCAGTATCCGCGCGCCCGCCCGACTGCCGGCGGTTCCGACCGGACCCTGCGGACCTTCATTCCTCATCCAGCACCTCGCGCAGATAAGTCGACAGCTTCCTGGGTGTAAGAGGTTTTTGCAGAAATCTTCTCGAAGTGTCCTTGATGCCTTTGCCGGCCAGCCTGTCGTCGGTGTAGCCGGACATATACACAACCTTTACACCCGGGTTCCTCCTGATGATCTTTTCGGCCAGTTCATGACCGTTCATATCGGGCATAACGACATCGGTAAGCAAAAGGGCAATGTCGTCGTTTATCATCGAGCATCTCTGAAGGGCCTCTCCACCGCAGGAAGCCTCGCTGACCCTGTATCCCAAAGGTTCAAGGGTGTCGACTATAAGCCTGCGAATCAGGGGTTCATCATCCACTATCAGTATGCTTTCCGTGCCGCGAACCTCAGGGAGTTTTTCAGGCAGGCCTTCTGCCTCTCCCCCGGCATCGACGGTCGCCGGCAGATATACCTTGAAGGTCGTACCTATACCCTCTTCACTATATACGTAGATGCTCCCGTTATGCTGTTTCACTATCCCATATACCGTGGACAGGCCCAGACCGGTCCCCCTGAAGGGTTCGAAGATCTTCTCCAGCACATCACGGCCCATCCCCATGCCGGTGTCGGTGACCGCAAGCATTACATAGGGACCGGGGGTTATTTCCGGATGTTTTTTTGCATACTGTTCATCGAGCTCCACATTATCCGTTTCTACCGTGAGTCTTCCGCCGCAGGGCATGGCGTCCCTGGCATTAACCGCCAGATTCATCAGCACCTGTTCAAGCTGACCGCTGTCCGCCTTCACCGTCCTCGCGCCCGGGTTCAGGTTCAGTTCAAGGACAAAGTCCTCGCCGACTACCAGTCTGAGGATCTTCTGCATATTCTCCACAATATCGTTCAGGTTGACGGTCTTTACATCCAGGACCTGCTTTCTGCTTAGCGCCAACAGCTGCCGCACCAGTGTTGCCGCCTTGTTACCCGCATCAACAATAATGTTCACATCCCTCCTGACGGGATGATCGGCCGGAAGGTTCGAAAGAGCGATCTCTCCAAACCCCAGTATTGCGGAAAGAAGATTATTGAAGTCGTGGGCTATACCGCCGGCCAGTCTTCCTATGGATTCCATCTTCTGCGCCTGCCGGAACTGGCTTTCGAGCAGTCTCTTGTCCGTGATGTCGTGGGTATATTCTATGACTTGCGAGACCCTGCCCTCTTCCCCGAAGATAGGATAGCCGTGTATCTCAAAGGTTCTTTCCCTGCCGTTCGCGTCGAAGTGTTTGTGTTCAAGTATTACCGGCTGCCCGTGCTTCCTGATCTCCCGGATAGTGCACGGATGCGCCTCACCCTCACAGGGTATGTCGACACGGTGGGTAAGCGCATAGCACGTTGCCGAGCCGTTCAGCTCGCCGAATTTGGCGGCAGAATTGGCCATCACCACCCTGTAGTCGTCCGCATTGATGACGTAAAACGGATGGCTCAATGATTCGATCACGTTGTTAAGGAATGCATTGCTCTGCCTCAGCCTGCTCTCGATCGAGAACTTATACAGCGCCATTTCGATGATGCTTTTCAGTTCACGGTCATCGAAGGGTTTGAGGATGTATCCGAACGGTTCTGTGATCTTTGCGCGTTCCAGTATCCTGTCGTCGGCATAAGCCGTCACATAGATAATCGGGGTGCCGTAGAGCGACCTTATACGCCCCGCAGCCTCAATACCGTCCATATCTCCGAGGAGGACGATATCCATCAGTACGAGGTCGGGCAGAGTTTCAGCCGTCTTCAATATGGCGTCCTCACCTGTGGCAACCGCCGCAACCACCGTATATCCGTGATTTTCGAGACGTCTTTGAAGATCACGCGCTATTATCGCTTCATCCTCTACAATGAGTATCTTTACCGCTTCCATTTCATCCTCCCTGCAACGGAAACCGCATTGTCTCAACATACGGGATCAGTCCAATTTTACATCCTTTTGGGCTGTTTTGCATCCGGTCAATTTAACAGTCTGCTCAAGGTCGGGACGGCAGGAATGAGATCGAAATTCATTGTACAAAAACGAGAGGATACGAGTATCAAGGGCCGGGAATAAAGCGGCCGAAAGGCGGGACCGTTACAGCGCCGGGATCTCCCGGATAACTCCCTGAGTCATTCTGAACTGTCTCTGCGCCTGCCCGGCGAGGTCCAGATTGTGCGTGATGAATATAAAGGTGACTTTGCGCTCCCTGTTCAGTCTGACGAAAAGTCCCATAATCTCCGCCTCGGTCTCTTCGTCGAGGTCGCCGGTGGGCTCGTCCGCAAGGATAAGTTCCGGCTCGTTTATTAGCGCCCTGGCTATCGCGACGCGTCTCTGTTGTCCTCCGGACAGTTGCGACGGGTAAGCCTTTATCTTGTCGCCCAGGCCGACCATTTCAAGATATTCCTCAGCGCGTTTGCCGTCATCCGCCTGCGGCAGGCCGCTGAAAAGCCCTGGCAGGAGAACATTTTCCTTTGCGGTAAGTATCGGAAGAAGACTCGCAAACTGGAACATGAAGCCGATCTTCCTGTTTCTGTAGGCAGAGAGGCCGTCATCGTCAAGCAGGCATAAATCCTTACCGTCATACATCACATTGCCGGAAGTCGGTCTGATGATACCTCCCAGGATCGAAAGAAGCGTAGTCTTGCCGGACCCGGAATGGCCGACTATAGAGACAAAATCGCCCCTTGTAACCTGCAGATTTACGTTGTCAACCGCCCTGATAGTCTGCCCGGCTATATCGTAAATTTTTGACACATCCCTGATTTCAATGGAGTTCATCTTTATTCTTTCCTGATAGCCAGAAGCGGCTCCATCTTTCTCAATCTGGATACCGGGGACATCGCCCCCAGTATGCATACGCCGAGGCCTGAAAGCAGACTGAAAACAGCTATAACAATGCGTTCGGCCATTCCAAGATCAGCGGAGACGTTCTTCAAAAGCATGAAATTTTTAGCGAGAAAAACGGAAACAACCGTCCCGGCCGCAACGCCGAGAAGGCCTCCGATAAGACCTACGAACATTACCTCGAACAGAAAAAGTCTGCTGACATGGGACTGTCTGGCGCCGATGGCCCTCATAATGCCGATCTCCCAGGCCCTCTCATTGGCAATGGCCGAAAATACCGCCCAGACAAGGAATATGGTCAGAACGGACGCGATCATTACCGCAGCCAGGAATATGCGGTTCAGGTCCCTCAAGGTACTGAGGATGTTTTTGCCGATGTCCTTCCTAGCCACGGCATTCACTTCAACGAAGTTGTCGCCTATATCACCCGCCACAGAGGAAGGGTCAACCCCTTTTTTGACCTTTACAAAGATTATGGATATCTGGCCCGACTTCAGCGCCGTCTTTCCCTTCCTCAGGATGTCGTCAATATTTGACTCGTCGATGAAAATGGCGGTGTCCAGGCCGGTGCCTGTCTTTTCGAGGACGCCTACCATTTTGAAAAGGTTGCCGAACAGATGGCTGTCAACCTCCGTTAGACCGACGCTGATGTTCATCGCCGACTCACTCCCAACAACAGCCTCTCCTCTTTTAAGTCTCGCGCCGAGCCCCTTGCTCAGCCAGGGCTTGATGATAAAGTCCGTATCCTGGTTGAAGGCCACCACAACGGTTTCAGGGACATCGCAACACTGCCCTGTAATGCTCGCAAGATAGGTCTGGTATGTCAGGCTTTCGATCCCTTTCAGGCGGCCAATTTTTTCGACCAGCGCCTTGTCCATGTAAAAGGTCTTGACCTTGTTTTCGAGAAGGATGTCTTCAGCCGCGCCGCGGGAACCCGAGGGGACCACTATGACGTCCGCGCCGAGTCTGTCCGAAGCGGTGCGGACAACGGAATCGACCCTCCTGACGAATGAAAGCGAAAAAACGAGCGCCGCCACGAGGATGGATATCGACATCACAAGCACCGCAGTCCTCAACGGTCTGCGCCTGAGATTTTTTGTGGCAAGCGAAAAAAGGGTAAGGGAATCCGACATGGTATTATTATAAGGGATTTGACAGGGTACATTCTATGCGGCCCGAAGGCCGCATAGAATGTAGCAGTGCTCTCAAATACGGATATGCTATTTCTTGTAGTTGGCGTCTATGCCGCAAAGGATGGCGGTCTTGTCGCCGAGGCCCATGCCCTTATGGCATGCAAAGCAGGTAGAAGCGGGCTTGCCTACGATCTTCTTGGCATCGGCATCATAAAGCTGGATCAGGCCGTCCGTAATATTCACAGTCTTTCCGTCCTTCATGATCGGCTTTCCTTCAACATCGCATGCGCCTGTCGAGGCGTTTCTGATAGTCAGAAGGGCAAACTTGCCGTCGGGTGTAGGCATCAGGTCATGGTTCTCGCCGTCCTTGCTCATCTTCTCATCAACCTTTGCGAGTGTTGTCGCATCAAGGACCCACAAGCGGTCTGCTGCGGACTGGAAGATCAGTTTGTCGTCTTTGCTGAAATAATCCCTGAAGGTAATCGTCTTGCCGGGCTCGCCTGCGTGGGTTGCTTTCGCGAGCTGTTTGAACTTGCCTTTTTCCAGCTCTTTGAGGTCAACCATAACAAAATCGATCTTGCCGTTCATCTTGCCGTCTTCACCCTTCATGGTCATCGTAAGAATGAACTTGTCCATCTTGTTGTTGTTTGTGCCGTGCAGGAACTGGTAGGTGCCGGCCTTGTAGCCGAGGTCGCTGATGAATACTCTGTGTTTCTTTTCCAGGGTCTTTTTGTCGATAACATCCACATAGGCCTCTGAGCCCATGAAGACAGGCATGTAGAAGTCTTTGCTCTGTCCGGAGGCGCAGTAGAGGGGCATTTTCTTTTCGCCGCCTGTGGCGCGCGGATCAGGATCCATGGCGACATCCTTAATCACGTTCCCGGTCTTCAGGTCGGATTTTCCAACATGCTGTTTTCCGTTCGGGTCCAGCTGGTATGTCGACCAGAATATAATATTGCTGTCATTGGAATCGATGCGGGCATCATGGGTCTTGTGGGTCTTTGTATCGCCGATCGATATCTTATCGAGGCTTTTTACCTTTATCGGATCGTCTGCATTATTCGGATCGATCGTAATGTCGGCCTTTGCAAAATGGCCGCCGTGCCCGGCTACATAAACAGTAGCGTCATAGGTCTTCGCCTTCGCAGCGACGACAACTGACTTTGAATCAAAAGCCGTATACGCGAGATAACCGCCAAAAGCCACACACACAATCAGTGCTACAAATACAAGTTTCTTCATATTTTCTCCCCGTGTTGAATTTTTCATTACGCATCAGCTCTCCTGCTCAAACCAAAACGGTCGCCGCCGTTGTTCAATAAAATCCGTCCGCAAATCACCCCTTTCATTGATAAAGTTGTCTGCGACAGTGAGTCTGCCATGATTGTAAGATAGCATCACATACAAACAACTTGTCAACTTGAATTTCAAACTTTAGAAGACTTATACGGCAGGGAAACAAATACAGAACTGTCCGGAGATCAATAAGCCCAAATATCAATAAGGAATTACCGTATCATAAGCGGAAAGCGATCCGGCTATCTCCGCCTTGTCCCTGAAAGGGAATTCAGCGTCACGCACGCCGGCATATATCCGGGCGCCCAAATCCTGCAGGGCCTGCAGGCTCATAACTGTGTCGTCGTTCTTTTCCGGCAGCCCGCTCATAAAAAAGACTGTGATTTCATCGTTTGCGAGCGTAAGGCCGACCGCCATTCTCAGCGCTTCCTCCCGCCTCTCCCTGATAAGGACCGCAATTTTTTTTCTCATGCCGTCACCGTCGTTATATTATCATGAAAGACCTTCAAAACGCTCACTCAAAACATTGACTAAGGCAAAACGTTGACTCAGTCAAACTTTGCTTCAGGGGATCTACGCCGGATGCTGTATTGCGCGTTTTTAACGCGCTAATGCTGGATTATGAAATCACCTTTCCGTCATAATAGATAAATGGCAGCAGGGCTTTCGGTCATTGTCCCCAATTATAACGGCAGCGAGACAATAGGCAAATGTCTCGACGCGCTGTATTCCTCGGATTACGGTGATTTCGAAGTCATTGTCGTCGACGACTGTTCGGACGACGGCTCGGCGGATATCATAAGCCTGAGGCCGTGTCGCCTTGTCATGCTTGATGCGCGCTCCGGCGCTGCAAGGGCAAGAAACCGGGGGGCGGCTGAAAGCAGCGGCGACATTCTTTTTTTTATTGATGCGGACTGCATCGTCCGGCCCGATACGGTTTCAGCTGCGGTTGCTGCCTGCCGGGGGCATGAAGGGACTGTATTCGGCGGCACCTATACCAGGACCGCCCACGACGACACCTTCTTCAGCACCTTCCAGTCAATCTTCATAAACTATTTCGAGACCAAACGCAGCGAGCCGGACTATATCGCAAGCCACGCAATGGTCATCAACAGAAAAATGTTTCTTGAAAGCGGCGGGTTTCCTCACGATTTTCTTCCGATCATAGAGGACGTTGAATTCAGCCACAGGATCAGAAGGTCGGGGGCAAAACTTGCGATGGCCCCGGACCTGCTCGTAAGCCACATTTTCAATTTCACACTGCTTAAATCCCTAAAAAACGCGTTCAGGAAATCCAGATACTGGACCGCCTACTCGATGCAGAACAGAGACCTGTTGTCCGACTCGGGCACGGCCTCGGCCGAACTGAAGATAAACGTGGTCTCATATTCCCTTACATTGTTGATGATGCTGCTGTCGGTCGCCTTTCATTCCGTCCTGTTTCTGCTGCCTGCTACGGGTATATTCCTTTTCAATCTCGGTTTCAACAGGAATTTTCTGAAGGCCTTTTTTGAGACAAAGGGCCCGGTTTCCGGCACTCTTTCAACGCTCTATTATACGCTGCTGTATCCGGCCGCCATAGCTGCAGGGTCCCTGACCGGCATGGTCGAACACTACGCGCGTTTCAGGCGCGGTTAGGCTGCCGTGTATTCGCCTTTAAAACACGCGGGTTCCATATTCCGCAAGACCAAACCGATACACCTGACTTTTTTCGTCACGAGGAGATGCAATTCCAACTGTCCCTACTGCTTTTACCTGAGGACCGGCACGCAGCCTGAAAAAGAGGCGGCTGAATTGAGCCTGGACGAGATAGGACGGATATCCTCTTCAATCGGGGACCTGCTCTGGCTGGCGTTCTCAGGAGGCGAGATATTCCTGCGCTCAGACCTCGCTGAAATAAGCAGGACGTTCTATAAAAACAACAGGCCGGCCATAATGCTCTTTCCGACCAACGGGCTCCTCCCGGACCTGATCCACAATAAAATGGAGGAGATTCTGGCCTCGTGTCCTGAGAGCATCGTTGCGGTCAAACTCTCGCTGGACGGCATCGGCGCAGACCACGACTCGGTCCGCCGCACGCCCGGCAGTTTCGAAAAAACAATGCAAACCTATAACCTGCTCGGCGGCCTGCTTGATAAATATCCCAATTTCGAGCTGGGGGTCAATACGGTCTTTTCTTCCGCGAACCAGGACAGGATGGACGAAATTATCAGGTTCGTCGGCGGCCTTAAAAAAATCCGGACCCATACAATATCCCTCGTGCGCGGAGACCTGTCGGACGCGGGTTTCAAGGAAGTGGATTTCGGAAAATATCTTTCCTCAATTCAGAAACTTGAATCCGGACTCAAGAGCAAAGAAGCGGCAGTCTACCGTTTCAGGGGCGCAGGCATAAAGGCTGCACAGGATATTTTGCAACGGCGTCTCATACACCGCACCATGCTGGAACAGAAGAGACTGATACCGTGTTATGCCGGAAGGCTCAACCTGGTGCTGACCGAAAACGGCGAGGTCTATCCCTGCGAGATTCTGCAGCGCTCTTTCGGGAATATCAGGGACCATGGATACGACATAATGAAGGTCGCGGGTTCCGAAAGCGCAAAAGAAATCCTCGCCTCAATAAAGAACAGGGAATGCTTCTGCACCCATGAGTGTTATTTTATGACGAACATACTGTTCAATCCGAAGTTGTATCACTCCCTGTTGAGAGAATACCTGCAGGTCCGTTCATGAGCAAAATCTCCGGCCCGAGTCTGATCAGGCTTGCGGTCATTGGCGTCTGGATAGTCTTGATGTCCCTTCTCGCATACAGGCATTACGGCCCCGGCGCGAAAAAGGCCGGCCTGACTTCAGTAATTCCGGCGGACCTGGATAAAAAAACAGCCCTCCCTTTTAACCTGAGACTGCCCGAAAGCACAGCTTATCTTAAGGTGCGCATATCAGGGATCGACCCGTCCGGTTTTGATATCTCCGGCGGACGGCAGCTGCTCTCGGGGTCGGTTCTGACAATCTACAGGGAAACTCCTGAAAACCCGGCGCAGAAGGCAACGGAATTACGCGGGGAAGATTTTCTCGGAGAATCCTTTACCATCCGGTCAAAGGACCCGGATACGGCAGCGCTTGCAAAACAGATTGCAGGAGGGGAAACGGACCAGGTCGCAGTCGCGCACAAAATCCACGACTGGGTATACCGCAGCATCTCAAAGATCAGGACCTTCTCGGTCCCGGTCTCTACCGATGTGCTGAAAACGCGCAAAGGCGACTGCAATGAACATGCGGTGCTCTTCACAGCTCTTGCGCGGGCGGCAGGTATCCCGTCGAGGACCGTGCTTGGACTCGTATATGACGACGGGGCCCTGCATTATCACTCCTGGGCCGAGATCCTGATCAACAACAAATGGATCGCCGTGGACCCTGTGCTGGGAGAGTTCCCTGCCGACGCGTCACATATAAGACTTATAGCCGGTGACCTTGATAAGATGAGCGAAATAATATCCGTGATGGGTAAGATCAGGATCGAGGGAATGGAATACAGGTAGCCCTGTTGTCCGGGGCTTTCCGGTTTTACTCGCCCAGATAGGCGTGTCTCACCTTTTCATTGTTAAGAAGGTCCCCGCTTCGGCCCTCAAGAGTTATGACGCCGCTTTCGACAACATACCCCCTGTGCGACAGTTTAAGCGCGGCCTTCGCATTCTGTTCGACCAGCAGCACCGGCACCCCGCCGCTGTTTATCTCCTGTATGGTCCTGAATATCTTCGATACCATGATAGGAGCCAAACCGAGAGAAGGCTCATCCAGCAGCAGCACACCCGGGTTCGACATCAACGCCCTGCCGATCGCAAGCATCTGCTGCTCGCCGCCGCTGAGCGTGCCCCCATACTGGTTCGATCTCTCTTTCAGAATGGGGAACAGCCCGTATACCTTGTCCAGCGCGGCCGAAAAATCACCTCGTCTGAGAAAAGCGCCCATCTCAAGGTTTTCGAGTATCGTGAGCCTGGGAAATATCCTTCTGCCCTCCGGCGACTGGCTTATGCCCTTTCTTACAATCTCATGCGGCGGAAGGCCCGCGATCTCTTCGTTGTCCAGCGTTATGCTGCCGGAAGACGGTTTGAGCACGCCCGATATAGTCATCAGGCAGGTGGATTTACCCGCCCCGTTGGCGCCTATCAGGGACACTATTTCTCCGCGTTTTACCTCAAGATTAATTCCCTTCAGCGCTTTTATGGCGCCATAAAATGTATGAACACCTTCGAGTTTCAGCATATGTGTTTAATAAGTCTCCCTGCGCAGCTATTCAGGTTGTTTAGACTGTAGCCTGTCAGGAACCCGAAACGAGCTGTGAGCTTTATGTAATGTTGTATGATCATTCCGGCTTTTCCACTAAACACCTACAGACTATCCGTCTGGGTATGCGCCTCCTTGCCGAGATAGGCCTCTATCACCATGGGATCGTTTCTGATCTCCGCGGGCGCGCCTTCAGCAATCTTGACCCCGTGGTCAAGGACGACTATCCGGTCCGATATACCCATAACTACTTTCATGTCGTGTTCGATTATTATTATCGTCTTGCCGCACTGCCTGAGGTTCCTTATGATGCCGATCATCTCATCGGTTTCGTGGGAATTCATTCCCGCTGTAGGCTCATCAAGCAAAAGCAGAGAGGCGCCTGTGGCCAGCGCCCTTGCGATCTCAGTCCTCCTCTGCGCGCCGTAAGGCAGGCTCCCGGCAGTGTTCCAGACATATTTATCGAGGCCCAGAAGTTCCAGGTATTCAAAAGTCCTCTCCTTTGCGTCCTGCTCTTCCTTCCTGAAATTCGGGGAACGGACAATCGCGCCAAAGAGTCCGGTCTTCAGTTTGGAGTGCTGCGCCACCATTATATTCTCCTGCACCGTCATCTCCCTGAAGAGGCGGATATTCTGAAAGGTCCGCGATACGCCCATGCGGCTAATCCTGTCCGACGAGAGGCCGGATATTGTCTTTTCGGAAAGCAGGATATCGCCTTTTGTAGGCCGTATAAATCCGGTGAGGCAATTGAAGAGAGTTGTCTTGCCCGCGCCGTTGGGGCCTATGATGCTGAGGATCAGTCCGGCCTTTAACGAGAAGCTGACGTCCTCTATGGCCTTTACGCCTCCGAAGTGTTTAGAAAGCCCCCTAACTTCCAGCAGCGACACCCTTGCCTCCATTAACCCTGAACAGGCCCTGCGGCCTGAATATCATCAGAAAAACGAGTCCGCTGCCGACCGCAAGCATCCTGTACATCTGGACTTCGCGGAGCGCCTCAGGGAGAAATACGAGTATAATCGCGCCGACTATTACACCGCCTATGCTGCCTATGCCGCCTATTATAACCATGCACAGTATCAGGACCGATTCCATGAACGTAAAGCTTTCAGGCGACACAAACTGCATCTTTGCGGCGAACAGGCAGCCTGCGGCCCCGGCCCAAAATGCGCCGAACGCTGAAGAATACAGCTTGTACAAGGTCGTGTTGATCCCCATGGAGGACGACGCGGTCTCGTCTTCCCTGATCGCTGTCCAGGCCCTGCCGATCCTGGAGTCATGAACCCTCCGCATTATAAATACCGAGGCAGCGGTCGAGACCAGGATCAGATAATAATAGGACGGCAGCCCGCTGAGCGGGACACCCAGCACAACCGGCCGGGCTATGCCCGAGATGCCGTTCGGGCCCTTTGTAAAACTGTCCCAGTTGTTAAGGACCAGGCGGACGATCTCACCAAACCCCAGGGATACGAGCGCAAGATAATCGCCCTTGAGCCTGAGGGCCGGCACAGACAACAGAAAACCGGCTGCCGTAGTGAGCGATAAGGACAGCGGCAGAGCGCTCCAGAAGCCCAGTCCGAGTTTGGTGTTCAGGAGGGCGTAGGAGTATGCGCCGATCGCATAAAAGGCCACAAAGCCGAGGTTCAGCAGACCCGTAAAACCAACC